>JGI25133J35611_10000529_pt1 | contig 21121 bp, 32 predicted proteins | sample ETNvirenome_6_85_FD_35611 | JGI IMG/M metagenome (IMG submission 35611) | reverse complement strand
CATGGAGTTATCGGCACTACCGCCGGAAGCTCAGAAAGAGGCTATGGCAGCGGTATCGCAACTTACTAATCAAGAAATAGCGAGGGCATCAGATGCGAGTGCTAAGGCCAACATGGATAAGCAGTTTAATGCTCAGATGGCTAATTTAGGTGTGCCTGAATTGAACGGTATGTCGCAAGCGGTAGTCCCCCAAAAAACGTCGCAAGGAGATGTCTATAGGTTAGCCTCCAATGCTATACCAGAGATAGCAAATAGAATAATTAATGCGTCGGGTGGAGATCCTTCAACGATAAATAATAAATTAAATACATTCGCTCCTTACCTAGATGACCTAGGAAAGACTGAATTACGGTCACAAATATTAAGGGGAATACCCGAAATTATGGAAGTCGAGGAAAGAGCGCAGGATCAAGATCTTCTTGATGTTGCAGACCAACATTCACTCTTGTTTCGCTTAGGAGAAGAAGAAGTGCCGAGCGTGGAGTGGGCTGGAACCCAAGGCCATAGAGTAGAAGTCAGTCCCTCAGTCCGTGCTTCCACTCTTGTAGCCCAGAGCCTAAGTCAACTTGACTCTTGGATACAAAAGCCAATAAGCTACCTTCAAGAACAATATACTCCAGAGCAAAGAAGAGCTTTAATCCAAGATCCGTCCCAGTTAGCTAAACTATTAGCGAACCAAACGGGGATTCCAATCACGAAGGCGCGTTATGTTGCAGAGCTTCTTAAAGGTAATCCAAATGCTCAAGGCGTTGCGATAGCTTTTGCGGCAACGGAGAATCTAGGAAGCAAAGCAAATTTAGATCATGTGGAGGATTCACTGGCTTGGCTTATGCTAACGGAGGGCAAAAACCCCCAGGCCGATCCTCGCTTTACCGCATTAGAAGCCGAAAAGCAGGGTATTTTACGATACCAAGCATTGTCCCCGCTCGCAAAAAGAGCATACGAAGAACGCGCAGGGGAACTACTTACTCTGGTAAGTGCTGGTGACTATGAAGATGTAGAAAGAAAGGTTTTGGAATTATTTTCCTCTTTGATGTATGAAAGAGATACAAAGGGGCAAATAATAGAAGAAAAGTACAAAGTAAGAGCGGGGGCTGAAAAGCAAGAGTCCACAGGAACGCGGCCCGTTTTATCAGGCACAGGACAGGAAATTTTTCAGGTCTTTTCGCAGGATATGGCCGACGCAAATGTTTCGACTAAGCTGCGCCAGCTTGCAACCATAGTAGCGGAGGTAGAGCCTGTAGAAGCTGCGCTACTTGAAGAAATGGCCGATTTAAGTAGCGGAGGAAGAGGCATATCGTCAATGAGAGGATCTACCGTACTAGCAGGGGCGGCAACAAACGTCGATGCTTTGACAGAGTTTGTAAACAAGAGAAAGAGAGAGCCACTCCGAGCAAAGCCTATCGTCCCTGAAGATACAATGGTAAATAATTGGAAAGGAAGATTTCCTGGCAACTATCCAATGGTAAAAGGTCTTGATAAGAAGAATCCAGAAGCGGAAAGTAATGTACTGCTTGGGACTTCTGAATTTGACGAGTTGCATTACGTTCACCCAACAATGCGCGACGGCAAGAAAATGACGCCCGAGGAGATTAAAGAAATGATCCGCGAAGGGGGGCCAAACGACTTCCCAATTTTTAGGGAAGCGGAAGAAGCTCTCCGCTTTTCAAAAGAGGAGCACGAAAACTTCAGTCCTGATGGAAGATGGCTAAACTAAACCTAAGCAATTACGGGGCTGGAATAAAAGCCACACAAAATGTGTATTTCGATGCTCCTTCCGAAGAGGGTGTTCGCGCACCGATGGGTCTTCTAGAGAAAGCCTATCACGGAATCCTTCCCCTTCATCAACTTGTACTTAGGACTGTAAATGCTTTAAAGGAAGAGGATGTAGATCTCTTCTCGCGGGAAGGTATTTTAGCTCCCGAACTAATTCCGGTGTTGGGACTTCTTACACCTGGGGAGCAAAAGCGATATAGGGCTACAGACGTTTTTGGTGATCAAGGCCATTGGCTTCCAAATCTTCTCCTTGAATTTGGCACAGATCCTGTGACATTTATGGCAGCACCGCTTTCCATTTTAGGAAAGGCTCACAAAGCCACTCAATTACTCAAGGGAACAAACAGAACAGGCGTAGCATTTCGTAAGGCTGGATTGTTAGCAGGTAAAAAGGGGGTATCCGATTTCGGTACTGTAGGGAAACTCCGCAACGCAATCAAAGCGACAGAAATGCCAGCAGGTATGGCTGGGAAATATCATAAGCGTAGGATTACTAAACTATTATCTGGCGTAAAAGACGATGTAAAGATAGCTGATCTCGTAAACGATGCCAATAAGGTAGAGCTATCTATTAGGCTTCCCTTTCTCCGAGAGCTCACTAAGAAGTCGGCCTCTCTCCAAAGCCACGGTAGCTGGTGGAACTGGATGAATAAGTCAAAAGCCAGCCCTCTTGCTTGGCCTGGAAAAGCAGCAGGTCTAGCTATCCGAGGTTTTGCAGGAACTACTAGTGGAGAAAAATTTCTTAAAACGTATCAGGCAGGAAAAGCTGGCTTATTAAGTGGTGTTAAACCCAAACTTGTACAGACTGGTGCAAAGACTGCGGAGGAAGGAGACTTAGAGAAGTGGCTATTACTCGCGAAAGTAGAAGAGAAGCTACTCAAGCCCGAAGTAATAGCTAAGGTTCGCAACAAGATAGAGAGTTGGGACGGCGTGAAAGATTGGGGAATACATTTAGGAAGAGTAATTCCTAAAGGAGCAACCAAAGAACGCCTAATAGAGCTAGGGGCAGCGAACTCCAAGGCTTTTCTTGACGATATTGAAGAGGCTTTAGATTTAGTTAAAGATATGCCTCCCCAAAGCAAGCTGACTGAAATACCTAAAGAATTCGCGGGGAACGCATGGCAAAAGGCGGCGTGGAGCCACGGACAGACTGTGCGTAAGTCTTGGGAAAAGAAATGGGGATCCGGTACAGAATTAACGTCAAAGCTAATTCGGGAGGAGCTTTATGATATTGAACGCAGTAAGGCACTTACGCAAGCCTATTTAAATAAAGCTGTGAAAGAGTCTGAACTCGCTATTAAGGAATTAAGTGCATCATCAGGTTTTCCAGAGGGAGAATTAAATAGTCTGTTTCTTGCCTGGGCGGAAGCTACTCCCTATTCTGAAGATCTTGTAAGGCTGGTTGAAAACGTAAGAGCGGGAGCGGTAACTGAAAAGCAAGCTGCCCGAGAGGTAGATGCACTCTTTAATAATATTGAGAGTAGTGTAAAATCCATTGAAAAAATGCTCGGGGCAACAAATCCGGAGCTAGTGGCGAAATTTAATCGGATACGAGAGGCAACAAAACTCTCTACTCAGGTTAGACATAAATGGGCGGCTGCACAGGTTAAGGCGAACGTGGGGTTTGATACTGCACATCCTATGTATGGAAAATATAAGGATAGATGGATTATAGATCTAACCCCGATTGAAATTGGGGAGCTTCAGGCTGCTCTTCGGGTTGGCAAGAACGGGAAATTAACAAAAGCAGCACTAAAACAAAAGCAATCGATTGCAGATTTGATTACTGCTAAACGAAACCTCCCAGCCCCACTCAGACCTAGGACTGGAGAAAGAGCCGAAACTTTTATTGACGGCGAACGTGCCGTATTGCCGCCACACTCTACCGATAATTTTTTAGGTGCATGGGGTAGACTAGAGGAAGTTCAACGAATTTTACTGAGGGCGAGTAAGTCGAAAACAACGAAAATTGATCTTGCACATTTATCCAAAACGCTGGATCAAGCTGGAGCCGAAATGCGGAACGTAATGAATACCGTATTTAAAGATATTTTTGGTGATTCAAAGCATTGGGAAAAAATCCAAGGTTTACATAGTGAGGCGGTTGCAGTAGCCCACATGTCAGGCGGTCTAGGGTTTGGTGCTCCGCTTACTTATCTCCCAAGAATGACAGAGAAACGAGTAGTAAATATTATTAAAAAGGCGTTGGGCAAATCAGACAACCCTGTTCCGAAGGATGGACGAGATGCCTCGCTGTTTCACCGAAGCGAAAAAACGAGGGATCTCAGTCTAGAAGAGTTAAACACATTTCTTGACACAACCTATTTCAAAAGGCTACCTAAAGAGTTGCAAGCGGGAGTAAAAAAACAGCTAAAGAAGGAGGGTCTGACTACCAGCGCGATCCTCAAAGAGGATTTTATGGACATAACACTATCCAGAATTGGCAAGGACATGGATCGTGCCTTCCACAGCAGCATGGTAGACAATCTCTTTATGGATACTGAGGTTGCCTTCCAGCACGGGTTGAGAGGCGGTAAAGTCGTAGGGAAATTCAACGTAGTTAACGGGAAAATCGTAGCAAAAGAAAAAACCCTGAAAACGACAGCAAAAAAAGGAGAGGCAGTAACAGAGAGAGTTTCAACAGAAGTAGATGACGTTGTTGAACAGCTAATCATCGAATTTCCCGATGGAACGAGGGGACTACTAAATGTAACGGAACAAAACAAACTTGGTAAAGTATTTAATCTTGGAGCTCCACGCGCTACATCTTTAGGGGATGCTTTCACGTTAACTGCATGGAATAATTCAGCCCAACAAGCCGTGCGTTCGACTAAAAGTTTCAAGATAGGGGACTATGTCGCAAGTGGTGACAGTACAACATTGGACTGGATGAGAGCGGCGGTTGCCCCCCAGCCCGAGCAAATGATGGCGTGGCTTGAAGCGTATGACGCAGTAAACTGGTTTACTAAGAGATTCCAAACTGTGTTGAGGCCAGGACACCTAATATTAAACCGCTTATCGGGGCTTGGGCAGAGTTGGCTTGCTGGCGCAAGTACAAAGTCTATTATCTTTGCAGAGTTAGATATCCAACGTCTGCTGGGAAGAATTCCAGGTAAGACTCCCGAGCATCTAGAGAAACTTTTGGCGTTGGCAAGAGAAAATGCAGGTGTCTCAGGTCAGCTAAAGACAAACATCCTAGGACATAAGTTTATGCTTGCCCTTGCAGATGCCTCATCAGGTACGTCCCTCAAGGTGTTAAGAGAAAGGCACAGCGATGTAGTAGGAACTATCGCACGTACTGGTGATGAGGACATCGATCTCCTTGACGCAATAAAATATTGTGTCGATGGGGGTTTGATTTCAGGTAAGTTTGTACAACAAGAACTTAAATTGGGAGGAGAAAGTTTATCTGCGCTCATACGCAAGTCGAAAGGTGGCGATAAAACTATCCGTGGCAAGCTCGAAGACCTCTCGGACATTGCTAGCGGAAGTGAAACAGCGGCTCGACTTCAGACATTCATAGCCCTGACTTACGAAGGCTTTGATATGAAAACTGCTCTCTCAAGGGCGAGAGGAACTCACGTTGACTACTCGATGCTGACCCCTTGGGAGCGCAACGTAGCGAAACGGCTCATTCCGTTCTATACCTTCTCGCGCCGTTTTACACCTTGGGGAATCGAGCGCATGAAAGCTGCGGGGCCAGGAATTCCTGTTCAAACGGCGGTTAAGTTAATGAGTTCGGATGTCGCAGGTGACCTTGTGTATCAGGACAAATGGGGGCAGACTCGGATGAAAATGCCCTTTGAAACAAGCGTAAGGATTCCTAGGGTACTTCCTCAGGCAGAGGCGTTGACTATTATATTGGGTGCGGCGCAATTTTTAGACCCCTGGAATAAAGATAAGATCCGCGCTGAGATACCTCAGTTAGACATCGGCGGTGGCGGCGGAGCGGGAATCGTAAAGGATGCGCTTTTCTCTAGGAAAGGGCCGAGTGTTCGTCAAGCCGTGCGTAGTGTTACGCGCTCTCTTTACCCTGTACAAGTATTAGGTAAAGAACTCTTGGGGGATTACCCCGAAGGTGAAGACATGATGGATGCCTTCTTCCGCTCTGCCATAAGTGCTGGGACTGGGCTGTCGCTCGACAGATCTGCCAGTCTCAAGGCAATGGCAGGTGAGATTAGAGGCAGCAGTACTCTCAGCACCCAGAGTAAAGCTGAACTTCTTGGTGCGCTAGAACGCGAAGCCGAACTTGAGTCTAAGACCAGACGATGACCTCCTCGAATACCAAAATTTCTTTGACCGATGCCCTGCTCACACTACTAGGAGGGCTCATGCTCTGGACAGTAGCCGTAATGTCCGAGTTAACCGTGACTGTGGCGCGTATTCAGGAGCGGGAAGTCTCCAGGGATGCCGACATCGCAAAGTTAGAGAAGTATCACGAAGTTAAATGAGCCGTCGCAAATCTTTACTTCTGCTGCTCTTCCTTACAGGTTGCAGTCTCCCTGCAATTCTAGGAGGAGGATCTTCTCCGGTGACCATTCCCTCAGAGGGGACTGGGGATATTCTGGAAACGACTGTGCAAGCTGCGCCAGCGGTAATCGACTCGTTAGCAAGGCTAATGGGGTCTATCGTAGGAGGGCTGGTCATACTATCCCTAATGTTCAGTCGTAGCCGAGGGGCTATCTCGCTGATGCTAACTGCCATCTTCGACAAGATACGCCTAAAACTCCAGCCCTCTTCTAAGCGTGAGGACACAACTTGACACCCTTGTTTTTAGTTGATATACTGTTATCATGGACTCTGAGGAGCACACCTTGCCATCAACTGTTGAGAAGGTTATCCAGGCTCTCGACAGTACTCGGCCAGAACGCCTCACCGTGAAAAATTGCCCTCGCTGTGATGCTAACACACCTGTCCTTAGCCGAGCAGAAATCTTTGATTGCTCTGAATGCACTAATCGGGGAATCGAGGTTGACCTTAGGGGGTAGCGGTTGAAGACCTTAGTAATTGGGGATGTACACGTTCCATTTCAAAGTCGCAAGTGGGACATAAAACTCTTTGAGTTCATACGAAAAGAACGCCCTGAGAAAATTGTCTTAAATGGAGACATCGCAGATATGCACTCTCTCTCACAGCACCGAAGAAATCCTCGATGGGAGGATGCGCTTGAGAGAGAGCTTAATGCGCTCAGAGTGTGGCTAGCTAGAATTAGCAAACGATCCCCTAAAGGTTGTGATGTTAGCTACCTTGAAGGTAACCATGAAGTGCGCTGGTCTACCTATGTTCAAGGCCGAGCTCCGGTCATGCGTAACATAGGATTAGATTGGGATCGGTATGTGGGTCTTCAAGACCTCGACATCAAGCGCGTCAAACCAGGGCTCAAGGTTCCCTGTGGGCAAGGACAAAAGGTGGCTATCTATCACGGACACGAAGGCCGACTCGGCGGAAGTAAATTCGCAGGTGGAGTTGCCTATAAGTTCGCAACGGAACACGGTTGTAACATACACATCGGCCACACGCACAAGATGGGCCTCCAGGTTCTCAAGGTTGGGGGCCGACAGGTCTATGGTGCTGAAGGCGGCTATGGCGGAGACATCAGGAAGGCCGCGTTCGATTTCATTAACGGGCGGAAACCGCCTTGGACGCTCGGGTTTACCTACTATGACTCCGAGCAAAACCACAGTCCCTTTCCCAATTTTGTGCGGGTCTAGATATGCCTACGATCCTCGCCATCGATCCCGCGTATAAGACTCTAGGGCTAGCTCTAGTTGATACCTCCGCTGGCGAGGTCAAACTTACGAAGACAGTTAACTGCGGAGGCAGTCCATTCGCATTTGCCAAGGTGTTAGAACGTGAGCTACCTCCCTTCTTAGAATTCGGAGACATCGCGTATATCGTAGCCGAGTCTCCGCCAATTGGTATGGTACGAGGGCAAGGGGTCCGCCCAAAATCTGCGGCGTACATTTGGTGTGTAATGGGAGGACTTTCGTTCTGGGCTAGGGAAAACAAAATCCCCTGGAGACCCTCTATTACTCCTATGGCCCTTAAACAATTTGCCGCCAGAACTGTGGGGCGCAAGTACCGCCCTAGTACCAGCCGAAAAGAGCGTAAAGCTATCGTCGGGGATGCCGTCCACGCCCTTTGCACCGTCCCCGAATCCTCCTCCGATCACGAAGAAGATGCGATCCTAGTCGCATTTGCTTCAGAAGCACGTGCGCCTTATGAGCCTACCATCTCCAAATAAAAAAGCCCAGAAGCCGCTGGCTGCAATGCCAACCCTAGACGATTTAGTCTCGCGAAGGATAGGCTCCACCGAAGGTCAACGCGCACACGTTCAAACACTCCAGTCCCTTCAGCGGGGAATTCTTAAGGAGTGTACACTAGATCCTGACAACTGCCCTCTTGGTGCGGAGGTCACGGCAGCACTTTGGGCGGCGGCAATCAAGCAACTAGTAGGCTTGGTGCGCCAAAAAGAGAAGGACATTATTCGCTGGGCCTTAGACAAAACTCAAGGTGACTACGACGAGGCGAATTTCCAAATCGTAAAGCAGGGGCGGCATCGTAAACTAGATAGCGAGATCAACGGGCTCCAAGCGCGTATCGGGAATTACACTAAGACCCTTTGCGAGGCCGAACGTGTGACAAGAATTTCTTCCGAGCCTTAGCGCACTCAGGGCTACACGTTTTCGCAGAGCCGTGCTTCGACAACGATATGGCTCCGCCGCAATGCTGGCAGGGCTGCCGGTCTTTGCGCCTGTTTGCCCAACGGCGATTTGAAAGCCTGGTGTGGCAACGTATTGAGTTACATTTAGGAGAACAAGTATAAAATTTTGGGTGCTTGGTTTGATTCCCGCAGACCACACATTTTTGGGCTGGGTTACTATAGCCCTCACAGTCCAAACATTTCTCCAGATGGTTTTCCGTTCCACACAATCTGCAATGCCGCATGCGAGCGGTACTAGAGGTTCCAGACACGCTACATACCACTCGTACTTCTGTCGATCCAGGAATCCATAAACATCCAGGCCGAGCTAACGGGCGTAGGCTCACATCTAGACCTCAATTTTTTCTGCTGCTCGCTTCGCATAACACGCCGTCCTGAAGTCACAGTACCTGTCGCACGGTGTAAAGCAGGTGATCGTCTTGTCACGGTTCTTTCCAAGCCAGATCTCAGGTACGAACTCATCGGTCATCGAGACGCGCCATTTGACCGCATCACGAATCTCGTTTAGATCTTCTTTCCAGATTCGCTTGCCCTTAAACTGCTTTCGTCCACCGTCCTTCGGCACTTCACGGTTTGAGTAGAAGATGTAGCCGTCGTTATCTTCGTTGGTTTCGTAGATAGCTACCTGAGCTCCGTTGCCGAACACATCCTCAAGAGCGGTAATCTCTTCCTTGTCCACTCTATGCTGACCGAGTGCGTGTTTTGTTTTGATATCCCAAGTAGCGGTTTGAGGTAGGTGTTCTTCAAGCCAGCCTTTCTCAAGGACGCTGAGATACAAATCGCGATGACCTACCTGCTTGAACACATCAGGATTTTTAGGCCACCAATCGGGTAGTAAAACCTCGGTTTCATCTTGGACTGAGATCGCAGACTTCGGGAGTGCCGAGTGTAGTGCTGCGTAAATCATGTTGTGGTGGAAATGCCCCGTTGCAAAAAGAAGCGATGGAGGCGTAAGGTCAACATTGGGTTTTGCCCCCGCTGCAACTAGAAATGGGATTGCAGCACAGTTCACCCCAGAACTAGGGCGAATTCTATAAGGTTCCGTGCGACGTCTGAACGAATCGACTACATCGGCAGCAATGTAATTCGCGTATACAGAAACCACAGCAGGATTCATGTTGCGGATCCCCCAGATTGTCGCGGCCTCTAGAAGAAGCGGCCAAGAGCTATAGGGTTTCGCAGGTTTTGGTAGCTGTTTTGTCATGGTATGAAGAGTAGCCTCTCCGATGCAAAGGGGTCTTCACATCGGAGAAACTTAAACGGATTAGCTATTGGATGCGTACTTGATATCCACGCGAAGGCCATTTAGCCCTTCGACATGGGATACCCGCAGCTTCACAACTTCGCCTTCCAAATCGGATGGCCCAATCCCTACTCTATCAGCCTCGTTAGGCCAAATCGCTTTCATCACGGCGTATTGGTTGCTCATCTTGTGGGGGTTAGCCCAGTCCTTGATGTTAAACCCGCGTCGAATTGGTGAAGGATACCCTGGTGACTTTAACGTCATCACTAGACGCGCAGTTACACCGTTCTCTGCATCGTCAGGGCGTGGCTCCTCTATGTCAATGGACTCAATGACGGTATCTGGGTATACGTCTTCGGGGATTAATGCCCCTTGACCTTTAGCCCCACTTTCCGTAGTCCTAGCATTTAGGATTGCTTGCTTATCGAAACTCATTCAGATTTTCCTTTTTGTTGAAGTTCAAGATGGGCCATTGCTAGCCCTAGAATCCCGTTACTAACAGGATCGTTCTCTCCGGCGTCCCGTGCCAAGTCGGCTTGGGCTTTGGAGAGCAAACTTACGACAGTCGCGTAAGCCTGAAGCTCACGAGGAGTATCGGACATCTCCTCCAGCCTGTCAAGAAATTTTTTGACAGTCAGATTAATCTTTGCTACGAGCTCATCATGCATTATTTCACCGTACAAGTGGCGAGTAGTATTGTACTACACACAGGGGGGATGTCAAGAGGAGCGGTCATACGTCTGCCCAAGTTCTCCCCTCGCCTCCCTTAGTCTCAAAATCAACGTCGCTGAGAACGCCTGGATAGGCATTGTTGGCTGCGTGGCGCATGATCTCAGCATATTCCTGGCCTCGATCCTTGACATCCCCTACCAGTTCGTCATGCACCGACAGGACTGGGCGCAAACCTTGGGCATCAATCTCCACTAGGGCGCGGCGCATCAGATCCGCTGAGTTCCCTGAGATGTGACCCGACACAGCGTTTGTAATGCTTTTTGCCCTGTCGTGATACATGACCGCACCCGACAGGAGAACCGTGATGCCTGACGTACCCGCATCGTCGGTCACATCTGCCATCCACTCATGCAATCTTGGATGGGTTCTTTTGTGCTTGTCGATGTACCGCTGGGCATCGCCTACGGTAGAGCGCAACTCGACGGCCAAGCCGCCAGCCTTCATGCCATTCGGCAACCCGAAGTTCACAGCCTTAGCCTTGTCGCGTTCGCCGTCTGGCAATGCGTCAATAGATTTGCCTGACGTTCCCGCCGCTGTTACAGCGTGTGGATCTTCGCCGTCGTTGAATGCCTGGAGCAACCGCTCATCCCCCGACAAGGCCGCAGCCATGCGGAGTTCCATCTGGCTATAGTCTGCGCCCGACATCCACCCGCTTTCACCTGTGAAGCAGGATCGAAATGCCTTGGCTAATCGACGCTCAACTGCGTTTGTGCCACGCTTGGGGATCTGTGCCAAGTTTGGGTTTGCGTGAGAGAACCTAGTGTTCACGGTCTTAGCTGTTCGGATGCTACCGTGGACAAGTCCATCTTCTTGCATGAATGTAGGAAGGCGTTCGCAGAAATCTTTCTTCTTTTTGAGTAGCTTTCGGTGAGTTGTCAGCGCAATTATCAGCGGGTCACCTGTGCGGTCAGCGTAGGGTTGCAGCACCTTCTTAGAATCTGTGCTCCACTTGCGTACCTTTCTACGTTTCTTCTGATCCCAGACATTTACTACAAAATCATACTTAAGCTCGCCTTGGAGCCACTCTTGTAACTGCTTGGGCGATGCAAGATTGCCTGTGTACCCAGCGTCTCGGATGACTGCCTCACTCTCCGCTACCAACGGTGCAAGCTCACGCTCAAGAGCCTTGAGGGGTGTGGTGAGGAGCCTAACTCCTCTGGCTTCCATTCGTTGCACAGCATACTCAACCCGATGATCCATAGCCCTGAGCGATAACTGCTTCTGCTTCTCGCTGATGGTATCCCAGAGATGGGCGGTGAACAAGATGTCATCCGCCATGTATCTCGCGACATCGTTCTTAGATACCAGATGAATTTGATTCTGGTTTTCCTTCCGCCCCTTGAGTAAATCAGGTGTCGGAATTTTTGGGTAGCGCAACTGTTTCGCAAGCTCGTCCAGCGATTTCGGTGCGCTGGTATTCGTCCGGTATTTACAGAGCATCGTGTCTTGCCACCCGCTAGCTAGATCGGTGAGATCCATAGCGTGAACATCGAATCGTCCGTTATGAAATACTAATCGCAGTCGCTGGATCAACGGACGAATTTCACGCCAGTCGGATGAGCGACAGTCAAAGCAATAAACCTTGTTAGTTCCGAAAGGATTGAAGCCAGCATACCAAGCCTGATCACGGGAGGCTGGGCCAATGACCTTAAGACCATCGGTTTCTGTATCCGAAACCCAATGGTGATCAGGGGGGTAGAGCCCCAGCACCGTTTGAAATTGTGCTGGGGTCGGCCAGAAAATATCCGCGTCTATCGAGTGCATTTGTCCTTGCAATCGTGCAGAAAATCCACCAGCACCTCCTTCATCTCGTCTTCAAAATAACTAGCCAACTTGGCATGTGTTTCCGGCAAGGTTGTTACATTGGTAACCTCAAACTCAACAACATTGTCAATCTCTGTTGCTTTGAATTCGATTTCCAAACCTAATCGGTGCAGCATTAAATTCTCATGGACTCTCATTTTTGTTAACCTCCTCAATGAATTTTGTGAGTAATGATTTAATTTCACGTGTTGTTATGACATCTACTTCAAAAGAAATTATGGTGTCGCTTTGGCGTAGATCGAACAAAACTTTTCCTTTACCTGTATGTTGTAGATACAGGTCAATGGGGCCGTCATCGTATGTCTTGAAGCGCATATACGCAACAGCATCGTCCTCTATTTGTCTCGCCATGCTACTCACTATAACCATTTCTTCGGGGCTACCAAGACAACTCTAGAAATATTTCTAGGGGTAGGTGTAATTTCCGTGAGGCACGGGTCATCGCTACATACAGCAGCTTGACGGCGGATGCGTCCCGATGACGCAGTTTTCGCATACTATTTCTTGACCAAGGTAATACGAAAACCGATTCAGATTGAGTACCTTTAGCCGCGTGGATGGTTGATATGGACAATTCGTTCTCGTCTCTGCGAGTGGCGGGGGTAACCGAAACATCCTGTAGTCCCCAAGCTCGGATTGTGTTTTCACAACTCCTTCGCGAATGCCCCAGCACCATGCCGCCCGACATCGGTATGGCAGATGGATTCCAGGTAACAATTTCCGTGCGATGCGAGGCTCTGAAATCGTCGGGGTTAACCTCGGTGTAGGTGCGTAGGATATTTGCCGCCGCATCTGCAACAGGAAAGCCACAGCGAAACCCTTGACTAAGAACGTGATGATCTGTTGCCCATTGCCATGCGGGAGGCAGTTCATCTTCATTGCCTCCGTTTGCCTCGTGGAAAATTGCTTGACCTGGATCGCCAACACATAAACATTTTCCCTCGCTACCGAGCAAGGCCATAGCGGCAGATAAAATTAACGCGCTGGTATCTTGCGCTTCATCTACAGCGAGAAAATCTAAATCCCAAAGTGCCTCAGGGTCATCGCCCCTTGGCGCACCCTTGTCCAGCCACCTTGCAAGAGCCACGGTATAGGATTGTTGGGCGGAGATCTCGCGTTCCCAAATCCAAGATGGTGCTCGACCTTGGTCAGGTGACCAGCCCATAAGCTGGCGAATTTCTATGTCTTCAGGGAAGTTGCTCGGCGCATTGCGAACCCACTCGTTTAGGGCTGGGTCGCACGAGTTACGAATTCGTCTGCGCTTGAACGCACTAGTTGAGCGGTGACCCCGCTTAAATAACTTTGCGATGTGTTTAACATGAGGCCATGTCAAGGAGTGGACGGTTCCTGTCGGGCAAGTCACGCCTCGCCTACTTAGCTCCGCCGCCGCATCTCTAGTGTACGTTACGATACAACTTTTTTCAGGCCATCCCGCCGCGTCTTTAACGAGCGACGTTGTTTTCCCTGACCCTGGCCCTGCACTTAGGATACTCAACCGTTCATCGGTATAGCTCAACGTGGAACCTCCCAATTTTGCCACACAACTTCAGCCCTGAGTCTATCCCAGACGTAAACAGGCGCACCCATCGCATAGGTTCTGGCGTGTTTGATCGCCTTTCTCTTGTTGGAGTATTGCCCCGCCAGCACCCAACAGTAATCGGCATCTGCTTCCCGCGAGTTGTAGCTACGAGCCTGATCCCAGACCTCGTATCGGGGAACCCCACTCTCCGCTTGCAACCAACTGTATTGCAGTCGGGTCACAGTACGACACCCTCGTCTTTCTCCTGGGCAACACGGCGTTGGGCAAAGATGGCCTCGATCATTGTGCGGTAGTCATCCCCAGCACTAATAGTAAGTTCATTCAACGAAGCTCGGTAAGCGGTGTCGGCACGGGAGGCTCCCGAAAAATTCACAGGCTTGCCAAGACCTAATTTTTTTATCGCCTTCCTGCCGTCTGAACCAAAGCGCATTACCATTTTGTCTACAACCTGACTGCCAACGTACAGAATTGCATCTGCGCCCTCGATGTGCCACCAGCTTGCAGTTCCCCAACGCCTCCGATTTGTATGCGGTTCACGAGGGCAACCCTCCGATTGGGTGATGCCTATCCAATTATTTCTTGCGGCTTGATCGCCCTCGTCTTCAATCAGATGTTGTAAACATTCTGCGACTGGTCTACCTTGGCGGTCAATGCCCCGCTCTGCCATCAGGTTGACTTTCATTTGACGTAGCCATGCAGCTTGAGACAGGGGGCTTTTTGCGAGGCTATCAGGATCGGCATTTGAGATGCGTAAAATGTTTCCCAGTAGGGTTGCGGCATCGCCTAAATTTTTCAGCGTCACACTTTTCTTCGCCTCCTCTGGTCGCTTCGGTGAGCCGTCGAACAACAGGGTATAGCTTTCGGTTGCCCCCTCGCGTGTCACGTTTTCAACAAGGGACAACGGNCCTCCACATACACTTCGGATCTCCGAGGTTACATCCGTAGCTGTTGGAAATTTATCGCGAGGTGTGCTGTGGGTTTCGGCGTTGTTTCGCCCAGTCCTATACCCACTCCGAAATGCGAGGGCGAATTCATTTGGGTCAGCATCGCCGCCTTGAAACTTCGGAGCCATACCCTGCCAAAATCTCTCGACAACAGCATCAGTTGGGGAAGGTCTAGCCCACATGCGCCCAACCTGCTCCCCCGTCTGTGCGATCCAGTCGTTCCAGCCCCCTCGTGGAAACGAATCGTCAGCAATCATGGCAATTGTAGCTAACAGGTGTTCAGCTTCAGTCGGCAATGCAACCTTGGCTTGACCTGGGTAATCTACGGCGGCGGCAGGTCTAGCCGAGAGCCGAGCCAGGAGTTGTCCAGGCAAATCGGGGAGGGAGTCCAGCGAACCGCTGAGTTTTTTGTACATCCCCAAATCACCCTGCTTGTTCGTTGCCATTGATCCAGGCAGGAGGATCAGTCGATTTCTACGGTCAGAAATTCTGAGCTCGCCCTTCACACCGCTCCCCAAATCGTACTCGTCGGGAAACGATTTCATCTTGGCATCCGAGGGAACCTGATAGTAGTAGTGGAAGCCGCCCGATGGGCTTTGCACTATACATAAATTTGAATCGGCTGATGTGTTTGGGTACAGCACCGCCTCGATCTCCTCTTGCGTCAGGTTGTACGCATCGATGTCCAGCACGATGATTTTAATCGGATCGTTCCGGTCTAGCTTTAACGCCCAGCCCGTTGTAGTCGCACCGAGTGCAGACATTTGGGCTGTGTAAAAGACCTGAGACTTGTTCTTCCAGGCAAACGAAGGGTGCTTTCGGTATTGCTGCAAGGGTAGTACGTTGTATCCCCTTGCGGCGAGTGCGGCGGCTTCGCCAGGATTCGGGCGGTTGGGACTATCGATCATCGCGTCGTTGATCCGCGCTCAAATCCTGCTGATCGGTGCGTGGAAAATAAATATTGCTACGCTCACAGGCTTCCCGCAATATTTCCCGAAAAAGGGTGGCAAACGAATCGTGATACCGAGCCAAGGCTAGTTCAATGCAAGCCTTTTGCTGTGGCTTAGTCAAGTATGCAGCCCCGAATGATAGGGGTACATCCTTTCGATCTGGGGGTATGAAATTTCTTCTCGGTCTGTTTGATGCCATGCACTCATGTTAGTGAAATACATTTGGCGAGTCAACCCCAAAGGGAGAAACCCAATGGGGCTGGTACTGGGGTCTTTTTGCCTTAAGCATGCGTCGTTATGCTTTCAATCGATAAGAAAATCCCTAACCCAGGGTAGGCAAAGAGGTTACGGAATACACCAACCCCAAAACTACAAAGTTACGCGAAAACTATTTTTGTTTCACGCCGCAATTCCATCAGGACTGCACAACTCAATTGAAAAAAAACTAAAAAGCGATTTTTGGGTAGGGTTGGGCTCCCATCCGCATGACCCGCCAGTACTTACGCCATTCTTTATCGCGTGAAAGCATAACGATTCACGCTATAGGCTTGCACTCTCTTTTGGCTTCTGGTAGGATCTAGGTTGTGGCAAATTTGAGTCGGAAAATGCGAGTGGTCATCGACTATGTAGATGGCGATACACATTCGCATCCTTCGGTCACCGAGCTTTACATTTCGTTGCCTAGGGGTGAACGCCCGTCGCTATCTGCGCTCCGAAATGCCGCCCGTCGAGGTCAGGTTCCTGATGGGCATCGGGCGCACAGGTTTTGGGAGGGCGTGAAGCGGATCCGCCGCTCGGCTACCCAGCGTTCGCCCACTCCAGGGAGGAGGCGGCACTTCGATATCCTGGTAGTGTATGGTGATGGGCGGCGGGAGGTTTGTCGAAATGCCCAGCACGTTTCGGAGCGGTTGGACGTACCTCTTCGCCCTGTTCGGCGGTTCATTCGGACAGGTATTCTGCCCTCTGATCCAACAGGATGGGAAAACGTAGCGGCGATGGTTCGTTTGCCGAGGGGTCAGCATGCGCCGCCCCGTTAATTGCGAGACGCTGAAACAGGCAGAGGTTGTCCTTCGTGCCTTAGTCCCGCTGGCGCATCCGTGCCGGATCGTGCGGACAGGGAAGTTGGTTGACGCTTGGGGCTCCTGCGAATTCAAGGAGAACCCGTCGCGCTTTCTCATTCGTATTGCGAAGGGCGTTTCCGTTGATCAGGAAATCGAAACCCTCTGTCACGAGTGGGCGCATTGCCGTGCGTGGATTGGGCAAACCCATGCCCATTCTGCATACTGGGGTGTCGCGTTTAGCGAGGCTTATCAGGCTGTCTTCGATGAGTGAATGATGTCCACAAAAGAGAATATGGATGAACTTGCTGAGTTGAACCCTGAAGCACTCGTTGCGGATGGGTTTTCGGAAGCATACATTGGATATGCCGCCCAGTTCAATGCTCCTCCCCTGGCAGTATACGACTCTGACAAGTGCGTCAAGATTCTTATGGAGCGTGATGGGATGGACTTCGACGAAGCGCTTGAGTTCTTTGAATTCAACGTCCTTGGGGCATACATGGGCAAGGGTACTCCGATGTTTCTTGTCAGTCGAGATCAGGCTGTCTCCGACGAGTGAACAATTATTTCTGTGAGGATGGCGAGTAGCATCAGGGTTGCGGTCAGCCAGATGAGGAAATCCCCCAGCTTCCAGATCCATTTCTTCTCTGCCGCCCAGTAGAGGTTGATTACCAGTAGGTACGCGGCGAACACCGCTGTTGCAAGGGTGATTAGCAGTAGGCTACTCATGTTTCTTTCCTTTCGGCTGGCAACCCCATCGACAAATCGACTTCGGCGCGGATCTCTGCCTGTTCCAAATCCCCCAGCCCCTCTTCCACGAGTTCATGGATGGTGTCAATCTCGGTAGGGCATAGTCCTTCGGCGTTCAACCTACCTTCAAAGCGGATGCGTGTAAGAAATTTCGTCAGAACCAGTCGCGCTTCTCTGGGGGTCATTACTTATTTAGCATGAGAAACCACAGTCCAGATAGGAATGCAGCCATCTCAGTTTTGTGTAGGAGTGGTGTGATTGCCTCGCCATTGCAGGTGAGGATAACACCTCGCGGCTCCCGCTTCAACTCGTATTTCTTCTCCGCCCCCGACGCGAGAGTCAGGCGGAATGCCGACTCACGCATCAGGGTCATCCTTGGACGGATGTAGTAGTACGGAATGTTTTCGCTCATCGAACTCGTCCAGGCAGTTCAACACCCAGTTGGTTTTTCAGCCACTCGTTCATGGCTTCCCGAATTGCGATGGCAGGTTTGGTTTTCAGTAGATGCGCGTAGTGTCGGACATACGCATACTGTTCGTTCGTGAAGGGGGGGTATTTCCTACCGTCCTCCAACATTTCAGACAGGGATTTTTCTCTGCTCATTTACTAAGATTTTTTCGGAGTAGTGCGCGTCGGCATTCGGCTTTCGCGCAGTAGAATTCGTGTGTCGGAGCGAACCGTTTGTCGGTGCTCAAGTTTTTCACACGGATGGTGGATCGGTCACGGCATGAAGCGCACCTCACGCCGTGATCCTCATTGCCATTACGCAGTACCTTCTTCAGTCCCATTGGTGTCTCCTCCTAAGACTTCGATTAGGGGTTTGCCGCGATCTTCACCTGCGAAGTAGTATAACAGGTCTTCGGTGAGTTCTCGGTTCTCCAGAATTTGTTCGGGTACTGCTCTTGGGGCGGCAATTTTTTCTAGCCGCTCCAGGAATTTCAGGTTGGTTCGCAAGAGGCTCGCGATTAATTCGATTGCCTCAACTGAGAGGTCGAATTGGTTAATTGGCTTTGGCATCAGTCCTCCTCCTTGTCGATGGTCTCGAAGCACTCAACCATTTCGTCGATCTCAAACTCCAGCCCCACTCTGGCAGCCCCGATCAGTTCAAGCTCAGGCTCGAAGTGAATCCTCTTGAGGAGGGCATCCGCCAGTACTTTGGCAGGTACTTCGTATGGGTCTTTCTCGTCCGAGTCTACTGAGAATGCAATTGAGTAGGCGTGATTGTAGCGCATCAGTCCTCCTCCTTCTTCTTCACCAGTTCAAGGGCGCACATCGCGAGGATGTTCTTACCGAGGTTTTCTGCCGCCTCGATGGGTACGGAGATGTCAATTTCGACACCGTCGATGTCAAACTTGATGCAAAGCTGGTCAAAGCGATGCTCAAATCTCCAGAGTGTGGCGAGTATGGATGATCGATGCGCCCGTGGCATGTTCACAAACTGTCTCGCTGATTCGGTTACTTCCAGTACCATTTTTCGTTCCTGTGTTTAGGGTTTTCTAAGTCCATTCCAGCCTGTGTTAGGCTGGGTGATTGGTGCGGGATTTGGTTTGCCCTCCCGCGTGGGCATTGGTTTGTTACTCATGTTCACCGATGCCAGCGAAGGCGTCAAGCACACCCCGCGCATCACTATAGCTAGTGCGAAGCTGATTGCTCAGATGATACCCCTTCACCACCACCAAGCACCATGTCTCACCCGACTTCCAGCTACGAAGTACTCCGCGAGGTAGAGGGTACAGTTCAGCAGTTAGTGGGTGAACACGCAGTTCCGCAATTGTTCGCGGCTGGCGGAGTCCCAACTTTTCAAGTGTCTGGTTTCTCATTGTAGGTTTCCTTCTCCTTCGATGATCTTGTCAAGCCGAGCGACTACCGATTCTAGTCCCTTGATCTCCGCCGCCAGAGGTGAATCGACGGGCAGTCGATCAGGGTTGAGTTGATGTATCAATCTGTTTAGCGCGTAGATCACGTTGTGGAGGACGATGCCGCGTAGCTTCATGTCTACATGGAAAAACTCGGACTTCCAAGGTTGTAGTTCTTTTGCTTTACTCATTGTAGGTTTCCTATTCTCAGGGTTTTCTCAGTCCTAAAACTGAGGGATTGGTGAGCAGTTTAGACACATACTCAGGTGACCCTTTAGAAACAGAAACATGACTTGCCGAGCAAACACTCTCAACAAGCCAGTCCCCGCTTGACTAGCAGGGCTATCCGTTCGGCGGGAATTGCCAAGCGAGGTAGGTGATTAAGGCGAGCAGGACGGCTAGTCCAGACCAGCTCACCCGAATGGGGTTTCGTGGGTTACGCATTTCTGTTCAGGGTTAGGGGGTTGCGATCCAAATCGCGGCGAGTAGGATTGCACCAAGTGCCGCCCAAATTATATCTACCGCGTCGGTGTAGTGGTTTCTTTTTTTCATGGTTCCTTTTTCTTTCAGGGTTTTCTCAGCCCTAAAGCTGAGGGATTGGTGCGGGATTTGGTTTACCCTCCCGCAGGGGTGTCTACTCCATCAGTATGAAACTCTTCCAATCACAGTTCCTGGCGGGTATATTATCTTCGTGACCTCGAAATCGCTTAGTACGGCGTGTGTGGCTTCGTTGAAAACAGTATCGTCATCTACCGCGTCTCGGAAGCCGCGCTCGACATGCACTACATTTTCAGCACCTAAACCATACACTTCCTCTAAAGCGATTGTACGCGCTTCAGCTTCATCAGAGGCTTCTACAACCCTATCGAAGACGAGCGTTTCTTCCCAATGTATTCTGTACCGTGCTAACTTCTTCTTCATCTTTAGGTCTCCTATTCTAAGGGTAATCTCAGTCCTAAAACTGAGGGATTGGTGCGGGGATTTCCCTCCCCGCTAGGGTGTTTACTCCGTTCCTTTCAGTTGGCAACCTTTTGCCTTGTCGTGGCAGTAGTGGTCAAAGTTGGGGTAATGACTCCGGCATGGAATTTCCTGGTAAACTTTGCCCTCTACCACAACCAGGCATGAAAGACACGCTTTAGGGTTAAGCTTCTCGTATGCTTCTCGATCCCCCCTTTGCCATGAATTGGTGTCGGGGAAGTCGCATACGTCCGAATGAAAGCCACAATTTGGGCAGGTCAATTCGTCAGCGGGGCAGGTGTGCGCGAAGACGTAGCGGCAAGTGCCACAGTCCACCAGTACTAGGTGAGCATCGTCGTTACCGTACTTACACCCGAATGGGGGTGAGCAACTCTCGGTTTCTTTTTTCGCTGTCATCTTTAGGTCTCCTATTCTAAGGGTAATCTCAGTCCTAAAACTGAGGGATTGGTGCGGGGATTTCCCTTCCCCGCTAGGGTTCTGTTCTATCGCTTTACCATTTTTTGTCCTTGCCTCCGCCCATTGGGTAGAACTCAGACCTACCGAGTTTATCGAGAACGCAGTCCTCGAATCTTGTGTAGTCAAAGCTGGAGTTATGCTTAATGCAGACGAAGCCGATAGCCTGTGTAAGTTCTTCAAGTTGAACTCCTGTTAAGCCGTATTTGTCCATTTCTGCAACAACGTCAGCTAAGTCAACGAAATGTTTGTGCGTCATCATTATCATTTCTAGGTTTCTCTTTTCTAAGGGT
>JGI25133J35611_10000485_pt1 | contig 22146 bp, 23 predicted proteins | sample ETNvirenome_6_85_FD_35611 | JGI IMG/M metagenome (IMG submission 35611) | reverse complement strand
ATCAAGGGCTTGTTATAAACAGGAAGAAGCTGCTTGGACAAGCCTTTAGTAATTGGATACAGTCTGGATCCGGTGCCGCCGGCTAAAAGAATTCCTTTCATCTGTTCTACTAAAGTTGCTCCCAGACCAGGGTTTCTCTTGCCCTTCTATCGATACAGATGATTCCTGGATATTCCTGGGTCAGAATTGTAAAATCTAGGCCGGTTGCCTTCAACCTTCTATAGTTGTCAGGGTCCCCCAAACTAGTCATTACATGAGAAACGTCAACACCGTCTTCATTAATACATTGACCGAAAGGCGCGTGAGAAAATCTAAGTGCGCCGCCAACAAACAACACAACAGCACCAGCATTGATCTGTTCTTCTAAAGCATGCACAATTGTTAATATTTTTTCTGATGTATTGTGAATATCGACATGCAAGAGATCGAACGGTTCAGGATTCTTTAACCAATCCCACATATCAACCTTTCTAAAAGTGAATTGAATGTTTTGGTAACACTGGTGCTCTTGTAAATTTCTTAGGACGGCCTCCATATTACCATTTTGCCCCTCATTATCCCAGAACTTGTCAAAAACTTTAATCTCCCCGATGAGATCGGGTATCGCGACTTCATCATGAAGCTTCCACGTATCATTTTTATTGATAGCTGTCATTGCATCAGTGACTAGTGCGGAATATCCCTGATCATACAGATCAAATTTCAGAGTTCTATTCGAGGCGGCTGATGATTTTTGCAATGCCTGCGCTGCACAAATTACTGACCCTCCTCCCCACGTCCCAAAATCGATGATTTTTCTGAACTTGTTTTTGTCGATGAACTCATATAGTAATTTTCCTCCACCTATCTGGCAATCGGGTCGATTGCACGCACCGGGACTATTAGAGTTTCTTCTTCTAGCAATGTAAGAAGATGCAAATGTAATTTCCTTAAACACAGACACTGTCTATGCCTCCCTCAACTTTCAAATTTTTATGGCAGACCTTTTCAATCTCTTCCAACAGATCATCATATTTTAAGACCATGTCAGAAATCTCCTTTCCACATATTTCGCTTACTCTAAGCGATCCTCCGGAGTGAAAGTCTCGTTGATTGTGTGTTATGGCTCCTATGTCTAAAACACCCGTTTTCAATCCCAAATTATGATAATTGCGCATCATCAGATCCTCAAGGTAGCTCATTATGCCACAATCATCTTTCGGTATGATTTTATCAAAAACATCTGCACGACACACATTAGGAAATTCTGTCCAGTGCCAGTTATTCTTAAAAAACCTATAATTGCTTGAAAAATTAGTCAATTCCCACACCAAGGGTTGTCCGGATATTGTATTGAAGTGTCTCACTGCATTTGGTACATCCATCTCCGGATGTTTGTATATCTTATCATAGATGTGACGTCGATCAAATTCGTATTTAAGCACTCTCACATAACCACAATCCGGATGAGACCTAAGAAATTCGAAGCAGTGAGGAATAGCTTTTGGATCATAGATCAGGCTATCATCGCATAAAAAGCTAACGAATTCAGCTCCTCTTTTTTGGGCCTGTATGTTTAGCAGAGTGAGCGGTGCATTATCCATCAGATTCTTTTCAGAAAAAAAGATATCATCAAAAAAATCACATGTCTTCAAGTATTCTTTCACATCATCAGAAGAGCCGTTATCCCATAAGAACATGTAGTTGTCATTATTTTTCAATGATCTCATCGATGTCAATGATTCCTTGAGGCGCAAAAAACGATCTGGCGCCCTGTCAGATACACAGTAGCTCAACACACCTATGCAATGTTTGACTTTCATTATAATTTGACTCCCTCACTGATCAATTTCTTGTACCACTTGACTGTAATGGTCTTGGGTGAATTAGGATCCACCTCCCCAGACTTAATGGAATTTGACACGTCGCGCACACCATAATCGACATCGTAAACTGTCTCAAAACCCAGAATTTTTCTAATTTTTTCAAACCCCAGCTGATACGATCTGTGGTCGGGATCTCCATACCACCTATGCACAAAGGGCACGCCTAGTCCGGTCGCAACAACCTTTGCCAGCTCAAATATCTGATAGTTGTTCACCTCAGAGCCCACATTGAACGTCTCACCTTGAACTAAATCCGGATCAGCTGTCAGACACATCATCATTGCTCTTACTGTGTCCTTTACATGTACAAACGGTCGCTGCTGGGTTCCGTCCTTTAGAATCGGAATTGATCCATTCTCAAGAAACCCCTTGACCATCCCATTAATTGCCAAATCGAACCGCATTCTCTTGGACGTTCCAAAGACTGTCGACTGTCTCAGAACAGTCACAACGAAGTGATCACTAGCTAACGCTAGAACATCGGTCTCAGCATTCAAATTTGCATGGGCGTATGTTGTCAGGGGATTCACGGGCGACTCTTCAGTCAGTGTGCCTTCACGAAATCCGTATACGCTGGCAGAGGATGGAAAAATGTACCGTTCCACGCCAACGTTCTTTGCCAATGAAGCAATGCGAAATCGACCCAGATGATTGATTGACATGGTCAACGTCGGATTAAGCTCTCCTGCCGGGTCATTTGAGATCGCGGCCAAGTCAATGACAGCGTAGTGATTCTCAAGCACAGTGCTTGAAACTGTCCGAATGTCCGCCTTTACGATACTCAGGTGTTCATCATTGGGCAGCGTTTCGATACCGAAATGAAACCTGTCCAGGGCGGTAACTTTCCACCCGTCAGACAAAAGTTTTCTCACTAAGACAGACCCTATGTAGCCGCCCGCACCAGTCACCAAAATCCTTTTGTTCATTTTCTATTTTTCCTATANCGATCTTTCATTCTTCGTTCAAAGCACCGCTTAACATCTGGGCGTTCTTTTAGAATTTGGACCCACTCGTGAACTGGAATCTGTTCGGTCAAAAAACAGTCGACATACAACTCTGGATCGGTGCTAATTTTTTCTGCTGAAATAATAGAATCACGGTTCACAAATATCACCTCCGAAGAAATTTATTATATGACTATTTCGCTCTTTGTTTCTGACATCAACGGAGGTGTACTAATTAAGTCGGCAACACGATCAGCTATTGACAAACAGCAGGTAAGCCCGGGAGACTCTATTCCCAAAAGATTGACGAATCCCGACAGGTCCCTTTTTTCTTCTTCCTCAATTACAAAGTCTCTCACCGGCTTCCCGTTTCTAAAAAGTTTGGGTCGAATACCAGAGTAGGCAGGCGAAATATCCACTACATCAATTTCAAGATACTTCTCTATCGCTCGGACGAATTCGCCCCCACAGGTTTCACTCATACCATAATCGACAGTGTCGACGTAACATGCGTTGGGACCAAACGCGACCTCACCCGTCAAAAACAGGCGTGTGTGAATTCCCAATGACGTTCCTTCAGGATCTGGCACTGGATAAACTAAATGACGCATATTCTTGTACCGTGTTGTTCTGTAGTATTCCCCCTTACAGTATCTAATTTGATATTCTGATATTCCCACCATGCCGGCAATTTTGTCTGCCCACAGCCCTCCTGAATTGATTAGATATTTGGTCCGAATTCTGGTGCCGTCTAAAAATTCTACCAGATAATTTGATTCTATTTTGCTGATTCCAGCCACTTCAGACCTGTAAGACACTAATCCACCCTTGTCTATAATTTCAGATTCCAAAGACTTCATTAACCGATGAGAATCGACAATTCCTGTGGACGGCACCCAGAGGCCACGCCTCGCCTTAATCCCGGGAACCTTTTGAGACACCTGTTTCGACGTCAGAAATTTTAGATCATTCACACCATTTTGATATCCTCGTAAACAAAGATCGTCCAGGGCCTGATCTTCCTGCGGTGATGTCGAAATAATTATTTTTCCGCAGCGTTGGTGGCGAACCTTTTTGCGCTCTAAAAATCGATATAGCTTCTCACTTCCCTCAACACACAGCGCTGCCTTGAGGCTACCGGGTTCATAATACACTCCGGAGTGAATCACCTCACTATTTCTGCTCGATGTGTGGGTCCCAAAAGATTCTTCCTGATCCACAACAGCGACAATACGATCCGAGCCCACCAAACCTCGAGCTACAGCTAGGCCCACCACTCCAGCTCCGATAACTAGAGCATCTACAGACTCAATCATGTCTCACTTGCACAAAACTTACCGTGTGCCCTAACACGATTCACGATTTTTTGGACATCTGTGTCTGATAATTTTTCATGAAAAGGGATGCTCATGGTTGTTCGATCGCACAGCTCAGAATTTGGCAAGACCACCTTTCCCAAGCTGTAAACTGGATGTTTGTGCATGGCTCGATAATGAACCCCACATGTTATTCCCTCACGCTTCAGATGAAGCATTAAGTCATCCCTATTTTGGACACTAATGCGATAAAGGTGGTGGCTTCTATTTTCAAGACCTAGCTTTGCATTGTAGAAAGCCCTTATTTCCGCCAGCCTGTGTTTTTTAGCATCTAATTTGACCAAATTCTGCAGAGCAACGAATGCCTGGAATGAATTCATGTACATTTTCCAGCCGGGAAAAACTATGTCTCTTTCCCAACTATTTTCACCCAAGCTCATGCCGTTATATGCTGCTTCCTTGAAATATCTTATCTTTTCCCAGTCGTTCGATACAATCATTCCACCATCAATACTGCCGATCGGTTTGGTGGGATAGAAGCTGAAAATCATCAAATCTTCATCATTTGCTTCATGCGCAAATTGATCCTTGTCAACACGCTGGGCGGAGTCTATTATTTTGTAATCACCAAAATTATGCAAAATATAAGACCAGCCCACCCACTTCACGTCATCGTTAAATCTGTAGGAATTTTCGGAATTTATAATGGCATTCAACACAACCGGTGGAATCACGCTGGGAATTTCTACCTGGATGTTCTTTTTTCGAAGAGCCAGAAATATTGCGCTGGTTGCACTACTAAAAGAACACGCATGCTTGGCACCCACATATTCAGCAAATTTTCTTTCGAATTCGGCAACATAGTGTCCAACCAGATGATTGCCAAATGTGGATGTGTCAACGTTGTAATTGTTAATGTTAAAAAGACTTATCATTCAGAATGCCTTCCATTTTCTCAGTATTCATGCTGGTGTCGACCGCGATCTCCACATCGTTTACTTCGCTTCTGCTTATTTTTCCGACAGTGGTGTTGTGCGATGAAACAAAATCATAAATTGATTGAGCCTTTCCTCCAACATTTATTATTCCCTTTTCGTTCAAAAGTGAAAGTGTTATTTTTGCCGCCTCGTCGTCGAACAAAAGACTTTTTTTGACATCAACTAACGCTCTGGGGTGACAGAACGGGCGATTAGTCATGCCAATTCTAAGAATTAGAGAATTTTCGTAAAGAGAAACCGCGCACTCGCCGCCCAATTTTGACCACCCATAATTCGTAAAGGGCAACAATGAGTCTGTTTCACTGTAATTTCCGTCAGTACCGGGATACACATAGTCAGTAGAAATATAGACTAACTTTACATTATTTTGCATGCATGTCAACACAACATTTGATGTTCCAATAATATTGCACGTGATGCTTTCGGCGGGATTGTTCACATGTTTAATCATAGGGCGTGTCAGGGCTGCAGCATGAATAAAAATATCCGGCTGATAGGATTCCACAGCCCAAGTGACACTGTCTAAATTTCTTACATCCATCTCCTTTTTGGTCGGAGCATAAACGACATGATTGACAGCCAATCTCTTGATGTGAGAAGCAAAATAACCCCCACCACCCGATATTAAGATACGAAATTTTGAATTCAAGCTCAACTAATTCCCTCTAGCACCGTTAGCGTCTTTCGTATCTCAAGCTGTAAGTCGTCGCTAGTGACGTATCCGGTCTCTCTAATCTTATCATCACTTACCACATATGAATATTGATTAACCAGAGGAGAATCAACCATGTTCAATTCAACATCTATGGCAGCTTTGATGTCATCAACAATGCTTTCTAGCGAATAATTTCCAGTCAGCACATTGTATGTGTTGTTCCATAATTCGTTGTCTGCTCTCAAAAAGTGTGTAATTCCAAGCATGGCATCATTGATGCCCAAATAGGGCCTCACGTGTTTGTAGTTTTGTTTCCAAATTGTCAGAGGTTTTTTCATTGATGCCTCGTAGCAAAATTTATTGATTGCTGTGTGAAACCTCATTCCTGCGCTAGCACCAAAAATTGTACCGAATCTTAAAATTAGATACTTGGTTCGATTTCCCAGTTTTTCTCTGATCACATTCTCAATAACAATTTTTGATTCAGCATAAGGGCTCTGAGGATTTACAACGGAGGGATCGTCTTCATGTACGATCTCGGCAGCTACACCGTACACACTGGTTGAGGATGGAAACATAAGCCTGGGGATGTTGCAATCCCTGCAAAGTTTNATGAATTTTTTAGTTTTGTGTATGTTGACCCTCTCCAGCTCCTCCTTNTTGTTGAAGCTATTTGCAGCATTAGTTATTGCCGCTAAGTGAATCACCACATCAACACCCTTCATTTCATTCGGAGTCAAATCTTCAATGTCCCTGTCTAGAAATTTTATTTTTCGTCCCAGATTGAACAAAGAGCAGTATCTCTGTGATGACAAATCATCAACTACAACTAAATCCATCTCGACAGGCAGGTACCTGATCAGGTGTGACCCAATGTGACCCAGACCACCCGTAATTAATATTTTCACTGTTCAGCTCCCTTAAGACTTAAAAATTCATCAAAGTCGTCAATATATTGTTTGGAATCATACAGCGTGTCTGAGCATGCTAACATCACTGTTTCCGGTGTTGAATAGACAGTTTCATCCCAAATCATTTCCGGAATATAGAGAGCTAGTCCGGGGCTGTCCAGCACAAATATTTTTGATTTAAAACCATCGAAACATTTAATCTCTAATTTTCCCATGGGACAAAACAAAACTTGTCGGCTAGTATGGTGCGCGTGATTTCCACGAGTTTTACCGCTAGCATTCACAACATAAAAAATTCTAGAAATTGATATAGGAATATCATTCAGAGCTTCAACTGGAACTAGCGTTCCATCATCTTCATGATGACAACTTAGTTCGAGCAGCTTTACATCCTCCACTGTAGTTTTATTTGTCATTTCTATTCTTTGTCCCATACACAGATTGCCAATAATAGCTCCACGGCGGGGCACGTTGATGTGAAATACATTCCCATTCATCACTTGGACAGTAAGCAGACACAAATGTTTTCGCTTTTCTCTCAATCTCCACGGAGTTGTCTATGTCTATAATGTCTCTGAGTATTCCTACAGAGAGCGCCATTTTCACAACCTCCAAGCCCTGAACATGATTATCCAACGAAGCGTCGAAATATTTCCCAACAGGATTCTTGACATAGAAATATTGAGAATGCTCATCAATATATCTCAAATAAGCCCTCACAACGGTCTCATTCATCTCCGCAAATGAGTCGATATTTATTGTAAGATCCACGTCTAAATCAACTTCATTCTCAAACTCTTCTACAGAAATAAATCGAATTTTATCAAAATTTTCTTTAGACAAAACTCTCTGAAGATATACTTTGGACAATTGTAGGCATTTGTCCAGATCCACAATATTGTAGATTTTGATGTTGTAGTTAGTCAAAAGTGAATGACATGTTCTGCCGTATCCCGAACCAATTTCTAATATCGTACAACCCTCAAGCGGAACATGAGAACTTAAAAACAAGAGCTCAGATACAGATTGATAGTAATCTAAACACACTCTCTTCCCACCCATAGAAATGTCTATAGGATTGCCCACATCTCTATTGTCAATTTTTTCCAATATATTCCAGAATCTCTCAGGTTGATTCTGCACGAGATTATACGTCAACGTCTTGAAATAACGCATACCATTCGTCTCTGGATTAAAACATGCAATCTTGTAATTTGTCGGACTTCTCTTGAAATCTTTTAAGTCCTCTTCGGTAATGATCACAACATCGTCGTCATCTTTATAATCCCATAAATCACTCGAATGATACTTCGTCATAATATCCTGTCCTCTAAATATTTTCATTTTTCACATCGTGAATCTCGCCGCGATTGGTGTCGACTATCATACCTTTTTTATAGCTCATGTATCGTTCATTGTTTACTTCGCCCCAAGCCTTGTTTCTTATCTCCTCCAATTCGTGTGGAGGCACAGTAGTGTTTATCATATTTGCCTTCTGCCACTGCATCTTGTCCGGATTATAATCTTTTGAAAGATAACCATCACGCATAGCAGAATCAAACAAGGGGGTGCCGGGAAGGGGCATTACTAAAGAAAACCCCACAGCCGCCAATCCCCAGTCCATACATTTTTTAGCAAACTCAATGGTGTGCATGATCTCTTCTTTGGTCTCATCAGGATACCCTATCATGTAATTGGCGTCGCATCTTATGTCAAATTCATTCAAAGCCTTGATAAGTGCCGGAACATTCGAGTTATTGATGTCCCACTTGTTTGTTGCATACTTTGATATAATTCTCGTGCTTGCAGACTCAAACGGTAGAGATATATCCCTGAATCCGGCTTCAGCAAGAGCACTTATCACCTCGAGATCAGGCTCACCCTTACGCAATAAATGAATAACATTGACACCATTCACACCGAGAATTTCAAAATTTAATCCCCTAATTTTCTTAAGAAGATTAAGCCCTCGCTTCTTCTTTCCAAAAAATGAGTCATCCTCTAAGAAAATTTGTTTTACGCCCAAAGACTTTAAAATGTCAAGCTCTTGCAGGACTCTTTCATCAGATTTAATCCTAAAACGTCCGATGGGTCCGGACATTGATCCCGCTAATTCCCCTGCTATATGACAAAATGTGCAGTGAAATGGGCAGCCCAATGATGTCATCATGGAAGCGTACCTAAGCTCTTCATCCGGTTCAAAATGACCACCGTGGGGCCGGCCAATCTCCCAGTACCTATTGTTGGGAAGAAGATGCCAAGCCGGCATCGGAAGCTCATCTAGATCCCATATAATGTCTCCCAATGCTGTTGTCTGGCACGGCACGCCATTCTTTAGGTACACCAACTTTGGAATGTGATCAAAACATCGGCTTCCCCGTTCTAGAGTTCGAACTATCTCTACGATAGTCCTTTCCGACTCAGATGTACAAATTAAGTCCACCCCATTCTCAAAGAATATTTTTTGTCGATGTCTTGCGTTGACTCCGCCAGAGACCACAAGCTTTTCCGGGAAACTTTTTTTAATCAATCTGACAGTATCTAGAACCATTGTCTCCTGATGAGAGAAAATAGAAGTCAATCCAACTATGTCTGCGTCGGCTATTTCTTCCAGGATTCTTTCATCCGAAACTCCAGTTTTCTTCATTCCAGACGGAAGATCAGTCGATCGATAGAATACCTCTGCTAGGTCATCCTTTTCGTTTCCTACACATGCATCAAATAATTTTACTTCAATTCCACTCTCAATTAGCGCTCCTGCTAACATCGGATACGCTAAAGAACCGTTTGGTTTGACCATCATCCGAGGCCACGTTTGTTCGGGNGGGTATAGAAGCATCACACTAATGTTTTTTTGCATGTACTCACCCTCCAGACTTAAGATGAATAAATCTATTAATACTTATGGGTGCACCCAGAGCAGGAATGAGATCCACTATAGTTCAATTCGCATGCGGCCACCATCTTTTTCATTTGCTTTCGGTTTCCCATAATTCCCCAAAGTAACCCGGGTTGACTTTCCACTCATCATTGAGATCCCATTTTTCAGTTAAGAAATACAGAATTATTGATTTCGGTTCCAGGGCCTTGTAACCGTGATACACGCCGGGAGGAATTTGTAAAGTTTTTGGATTCTTGTCAGAAAGGTACTCCCACCTTACTTCGTAAGTTCCGTCATCTTTGGGCACAGCTAAACCTACCTTAAACGATCCCTTGAGGCATGCCCAATAGTCAGTTTGAATTTTATGTACGTGCCAAGCGACTACATGGTTAGTTGAGTTGACATAAGACACATTGATCTGGCCGTGCTCTATGTCAAAAATGTTTAGAAGTCGTTGTGCACGATCGTCTTCGTGATACTGGGACATTCTACTTTCAATCATGGGTTTTCTCCTTCTAGAATTCTGACATACGGAACATGTGTGATAAACCTTCCTGTCTCTAGAAATTTTCTCTCTTTGTCACAAATCTCTCTTTCATAGTTCCACGCACCCAAAAATGCATAGTCAACCGTTTCATCAAATCCGACCTCAGGAGACACAACAGGAATGTGCACACCGGGAGAAAATTTGTTCTGTTTGTCGGGTGTAATGTCCACAATATAGTCAATGAGCTCTGTGGTTATTTTGCAATAGTTGAATACAGTTGTCGACTTAGATGTGGCACCATAGCTGACAATTTTGTAGCCTCTTCGTTTAAGCTCGGTCAGAAGTCCAGTTAATTGATTTTTGGACTGTTCAGCTCTTTCAGCAAAATTTTGATACGCAGCTACATTATGAAGGCCAGCTGCGTGCTCTTTGACTAGATGGTCATCAACGCTGGTTTCGATCGATCTGGTTCCTTTACGACATGCAAAAATTCTACTTGATCCACCGTGGACCGAAATTTCCTGAACCCTGAATATATCTAGATCCCACATGTTCAATAAATTTTGAAGCGCTGTCACAGAAAAAATGTGTGCATGCTCGTCATAAATTTGATCGTATGATCCCCGCTCAATCATCTTTAAGAGGGAAGGATCCTCAAATACAAAAATTCCCTCATCAGACAGAACTTTAGAGATAGCCAGCAGGGCATCGTGTAAGTTTTGAATGTGACACATGCAGTTTGCCGCATATATTAAATCTTGTCTCCCTCTTTCTTCAATAATCTCATCGGCTAATTTTTCACTCCAGAACCTCTCATAGGTTTTGTACCCCAGTTCATTGGTAAGTTTGGCAAAATTTCCGCACGGCTCTACGGCGCATGTGGTTTCTTTGGCAAAGTGACGCAGAAAAACACCGTCATTACTTCCTATCTCTAGCACACAGGCTGGATTAAATTCTGACCTTAGCAGGCGCGCCGCACGACCAAAGTGAGAACGCATGGTACGAGAAAGCGAGGCGTGATACACATACGAGTCATTAAACATCAATTTTGGTGGAACAAATTCTCCAAGAGACACCAGCTTAGTTTTTTCATCAAAGCAAACGGTTAAATGAAATTGATATTCATTATCAATATTTTCCCTTGATTCGAGAAAATTATTTGCAATGGGTTGCCTGCCCAAGTCCATAAATTTTACTTTCATTGTTCAGACACACATTTTTTGCTTAATTTTATCAATATCGCTTCTTACCATTCTGGCAACCAGCTCATCAAAATTTACATCGGGATTCCACCCTAGCGCTGTTTTTGCTTTTTGATAGTCACCACGAAGAACATCCACTTCGGCTGGTCGCATAAATCTAGGATCTTGTTTGATGTAGGGAGTCCAATCATCAATTTTTACATGTGAAAATGCGGCATCTAAAAAATCTCGAATAGAATGAGTTTTTCCGGTAGCTATTACATAATCATCAGGTTCTTCTTGTTGCAACATTAACCACATAGCTTTGACAAAATCTGGCGCGTATCCCCAGTCCCGTTTTGAGTCTAGGTTTCCCAGCGAAATACTGTCTGCGATTCCCAAGTGTATTCGTGCCACACCATCAGAAATTTTTCGAGTCACAAACTCTAATCCCCGCCTTTCTGATTCATGATTAAAAAGAATTCCGGAACACGCAAACATACCGTAGGATTCTCGATAATTTTTTGTTATCCAGTGCCCGTAAAGCTTTGAAACACCGTACGGACTCCTAGGGTAAAATGGTGTTGTCTCATTCGAAGGATTGTGTACCATTCTGCCAAACATTTCAGAAGAACTGGCTTGATAAAATTTGATACAATTATCACTGTCATATTCACGTATTGCTTCCAAGACACGCAATGCACCCAGGCCTGTCACATCGGAAGTATATTCTGGGGTGTTCCAGCTCTCACCTACAAATGATTGCGAAGCAAGATTATAAACCTCGTCTGGGTTGCTCTCCTTGATTGCGCGAAAAAGAGAATTTTGATCTGTTAGATCCCCTGTAAGAAATGTAATTTTTTCTTCAACGTGGGCTGTATTTATTCTATTTTTGACGGACAACCTTCTTTCTAAGCCAAAAACTTCATAGTCCTTTTCAAGTAAAAGGTCAGCTAGATGTGAACCATCCATACCGTTGATACCCGTAATTAACGCACGCTTTTTTATCATCACACCACTTTCCTTAATAATTTTTCATACTCATGAACATGCCTAGNCATAGTGTATCGTTGAACTCTATTGAAGTTCAATTCCACGTCCTCTTTAGTCGGATAATAAATTTGGCTGGGAATGTCAATAATACATCCACTACACAAGACATCCGAGGCAGTGCCAACATCAGTTGAAACAATTGGAATCTTCATCGCAGCAGCCTCATAAATGGCTTGAGGNCCCCCTTCATGACGTGATGCCACAACGTAAAGATCGCATGCATTGTACATCTTTCTGAGAGTGTCAATTGATGCCTTTTCAATAAATGTAAAATGAATTCCTGCAGTCTTCAAGCGATCAATTATGTATTCTCTCCTCCAGCCACCCAAAAGCACATGAAGATCAGTTCTGGACATGGCTTCCAAATAATCGCAAAATAGATCCGGCCCCTTTTCTAGCTTTGGAAGGCCCGTCGATCCCTCCGTATCTCTTTGAAAAGAGCCTACAACAAATTTACTTTCATGAATTCCCAAAAATTTTCGACATTCATTTTTATCTTCCGAAAACCACTTCGAAGGATCAAACCAATATCCTAGGGTGTGAATAGGTTTGTTAGTTAAATTTCGAATAAATTTTTCAGTAAATCGATTCGGAACGTGATAAGCATCAATAAATTGATCTCTAAATGAAAATTCCCGGTGCTGTTGTTCTCCAAATTTTTCTGGAACGATGTGGTGCTCAGACAATAATACCTTTTTTTGCCTTAGCACATCTGGATGTATGTGGTTCCAGCACCAACCAGCTTGCAACCACAATACGTCCGCCTCAATTGCGTCATTGACCGAAATATGATTCATGACAGAAGTCCACTCGTGCACTATTCTATCACAAATCCAATTTTCCCTGGGTGCTAAAACAAACACTTTCATTGAGATACCCGCTCTAGCACTTTAGAGTACTTCTGTGCTACTTTCTTTATGTCCAGGTGGGAATTATCAATCTCTAAATTTGGAAGCTCTAGGGGCGGTAGGAGAAGTTCGTATGGGTTATCATAGTCGGCTAACTCGAATTGATAAGGTGTAGACTCAGGTATCACTATTCCGTTCTTACCTACAATTTCTTTGGTGCCTCCAGAATCAGTACATATAACCGGACAGTGTTGCGACAACGCTTCGACAACGACATTTGGACAGTGATCCAACCACGCTAAATGAATCATCCAATCAGCTGCTGAAAACATCTCCAAACACACGTCGGTCGGAAGTGAACCCGTATAAAATATGTCATCATGACTTACATTGCAATCAGGATTCTCACCCATGACAACGAGACAAGAATTAGGAAGATTCTCTCTAATTTTAAAAAAGAGGCTGATATTTTCCTTTAGGCGTTTTTGTCTGTGCCAATTTGAGGAGCAAACGAACATGTTTTCATAAGAATTTCGAATGGCCTGAATTTTGGGATTAGTTGCCTCAAACTTTTCAATTTGAATTCCGTTGTGAATGACTTCGCCTGGGCGACTGCCCCAGTGTTTTTCTGACATGTTCCTGTCAAATTCTGTTTGCCAGATCACCTCATGGCAATTATCATAAGCCCATTTTATGAGTCTGTTGTGGCTGTGAAACTGTTCTGGTTTAAACCATATTCCATCCAGCCTGTGGATTACTCTGGCGCCGGGATTTGGGTTTGAAGACGGCTCAATAAAAATTAGAAAAATATCATACTTTTCATTTGCATCAACAATTTTGTGGCCTAGAACCGATAATTCATTTGCTAGCCTCGAAGCAAACGTGTTCGGGCCGGTTCTAGAAGAAAAATCTACATTTGAAAAATGAATTTTTAAAGAACTAAAATTACTCAATTGACTTTGATTCATTTAGTTTCTCTATTAAAACTCTGGCTGCCATCACACATGTGTCTATCTTGCCGGAAAATACGTTAATTATGTTCCCACCACAGCGAGAAATTATTGTGGGTCGCGCATCAGTCTTATCCAAATTGGGCAGTACTGCCCGCACTGTAAACATCGAACCNACGTACTCGCACTCAGCTATAGAAGGTATGTAGTCTCGTCCTGCTNTCACAAATTTATTGAAATTGGATAGTGGGGGCGAATTTAAAATTCCCTTGTTGATGGTCGATCTTATGATGTCAGGAATGGCGACGCACGTTCCCACATTGGTATGATGAATAGCATGCTCAACATTGCCCAGCAAAGCTAATCCGGTTTTTCCATACGGGTCAACACACATGAAAGGACCGTCCATCACTACAATGCTAGCATTTCTAGTGGGTAGGGGCATTTTAACTGCAATTTTTTCACACACTTCAAATTGATACTCAAGTTTTTCATGGTTATCTAAGAGTTCATTGATGTTAGAATACGTACAGTTAATCACTAGATCATAATCTTTGAGCATGCCTTTGTGAAATTTTTGACCCAAACGCTGCTCAACACTAGAGGCTGATAGGCGAGTGTGGCAGAGCGCATAGATCTTTTGATAATCCAGTAGGCTCTCTTTGACTTTGACAGTCAAACCAATTTTATCATGATTGACATGCTCAAAATTGTCGATGATTTCATACTCTAAATTAAATTTCTTACAAAAATTTAGATACTGTGCTGGAGTTACAAGACTTTTTTCATTAGCTATACAGTAATAGTGATCGTATTCATTGATGACTGCAGCCTTGTACTCATTGATGAAAAATGTGATCGATTCTAAAAGCGTCTCTGTTGTCTCTGGGCTGCGAGGATAATGATAGCCTCTGTGTAATCGAAGTTGATTAGAGCGACTGGCACCTGTTAAAATGTCATTAGCCGCATCAAAAAGAAATGTCTCGTGATTATGAGATATTTTGAGAGCGATGGTCACACCAAATATTCCGGCGCCAACAACAGCAATTTTCATTGTCTTATTTCCTGGATCACATTAAGCACTCTAGACGCCAATTCCAAATTAGAAAATTTCGTGCCATTTCTGACATTTTCTAGAAATACGTCTCTGCTAGCGCCCACCAGGTCTTCAGAAGAACCTGTCTCGATTGAAAACGAATCGTGAGAAAACTGTCCAGGTGACCAGCAAAATGTCCCTTCGTCTGTCGCAGCAGTGATAGACTTGAATCGATTTTTTGATTGTCTGTCAATATCAATGTGAATATTTGTGTCACCCCTCTTTAGGACTATTAAACAATTATTCTCGGAAATNATTCTATCAATTGGCCTAGGCACCTCCCCCAAAATGTCAATTGCCTGAGCTAGTTCGTGAGAGGCTAGATTGAGAAGAAGATCGTTTCCAAATGTTCCAAATTTTTTCCATGTAAATCTGAGATTTCGCAGATTTGTCCCATTAACGGCACGACGAAAGGACAGATAGCAAGGATCCACGAGATAGAGATAATTCACATAACAAATCTGTTCGACTCTTCTCAGTGCCACGAGATTGTCCAACTGTACTCTGGTGGTCGCACCAGGCTTCTCCAAAAAGATGTGCTTTCCCGCAGACACAATCCGGGATGCTACTTCCCCCAGCACCTCTACCGGAGTGGCCACAATGACAGCCTCCACCTCCGGATCGTCTAATATTTCTTCCACCGATACTAATTTAATTTTGGGCTGAATTTTTTTAGCTTGAACGAAATTTGACGGGTTTCCTTCAGAAGCAATGTACTTAATCCTGCACTCCTGGGCGAAGGACCGCATCAAATTCTGTCCCCAGCGTCCTATACCAATGTGAGCGACACATCTCATTAGAATAATTCTAGAATGTGCCTGAAGTATTGATCAATACAAATTTCCCAATTAACAGGATTTATGCCGCTATTTTGTTCAAAAACTTTGGATTCCAGAATGTTCCGAAGTTGGTCAAAATTCTCATAGACATGATCAGATCCCACCATTTCAATTGCGCCTCCGGAGTCTCGATGAGAGTACGTTGGTAACCCACACGCAAGGCTCTCAATAATATGATTGGGTCCAGGATCGAATCTTGATCCGGACACATACACATCGTATCTTGCCAACCTCTCTCCCAAATCCTTCCCAAAGGTGGGCGGAATGATAACTGTATTCTCAAGACTCGCCTTGGTCCTACCGATATAGGAAAATGTGTATTCATCGTTGTTCTCGATCCACCGATCGATCATTTGATAAATGTCCTGTCCCTTGAGAGGATTATCAGACCAGTGGTGGGTCACAATATTTATCTTGCCATTGTCGATCTTGCCTCCCGGCGAAAAATGGTTCTTGTTGGTTCCGGAATACACCACGTGATTTTTGTCACACTTCCAACCATCTGTGGTGTGATAATCCATTATCCAATTTGAGATGAATATACAAAGATCAGTTATACCGCTGGAAGCCTTAATTGCCGGATCAATGTCGTTCACCAATCCTTTTCTCTGATCACATTCATTTATTCTATAGACCACACGTGTCTGGGGATATTGCTTCTTATACGAGGCTATCTCATTAATAGAAATTCCCATTTCATCATACCGAGGATCAATCATAAAAATGAGATCAATATTCTCGGAAAGTTGACTAACAGGCTGAAATCCGTGCTTGGGTGCGTACTGATGTATTGCTCTTGTAAAGTTGTTTCCGCCGCCCCACGGGCCTTCAACTGGCTTTCTATTTATCAGAATTTTCATTTCACAGTTCTCACAATTCAGTGCTACCAGAGTTAGTTGATCATCACCTATGACGCATGTTCATTAAATTGGGCAGTGTTCCTCAATTTTACTAAAAACATCATTGACTATTGCGTGATGTGTCATTGTGTTCTCATACAAGTCTATCATGTTTACCGAATTTTCATGATATTTTTGAGAATCACTAAGCAATTCATTTATTTCATCACAAGGAACAGCATCCATAAATTCAGAGCATATCATATTAAATTTTCTAGTACCCTGGTCCAGATAAGAACATTCCGGAATTATAGAGGGCACACCCAACATCATGCACTCATAAATGGCATGTGTGGGACCCACACCATGTGGCTGAAACATCAGTTTTGTGCCGAGCCTAATGTTCAAACATTCGTGCGCGGATTTGTTCTGATAAACAGATACTGGATATTGTTTCTGGAGCTTTTCAAGCAGCTGTTGTCTACTGGGGTAGGAAACATAGTTATCAAACTCGTAAAGATCGTTGATCACATTGGTGATACGATCTAAATCAACATCCTCTGGTGGATTTTTTAGAAACTGAAGTTGTGATGGATATACTCCGTACTTGATGTGAGCACCGGTATAGTCTGCAATAGTTCTGGGGTAAATTTGAAATGATCCAAGAAATGCGACATCCTTCGCTTTGTTTACCTGCTGTGCATGCTGTCGTATTTCATGTCTCAAATTATAGTACACAGAATAGAAAGACATGTATGACCAGCTAGCGCAAGTTATGACCTTTCCGTTGTTTTCTTCCGCCAGTTTGACAATGTTTCTACATTTTTCCTTTGAAAAATTGGGCTTTACGTACACAAACGGTTTATTTCCAAATTCTTCCAAAATTTGATACAGTATAATGCAACTTTCAGACGGTGCCGCATCCATAACTCCATCACGGTACTCCCAATACACATTAAAGTCGCGACCAATAAAAACCATCAGAGGCGTGAGACTAAAGACATTTTTTCTCTGATGCGACTTGCAGTATTTGTGTATCAACCCATCCTGCATTACAAAATTAAATCTATGTTGATCACAAACTAAATCAAAATATTGCGCTAAAGACCTGCTCATGTAACAAATCCTCTTTGGCGTAAAAACTCTCCCTCTTGTTTCTGAAACTTTGCATCCTCGGTCTGAAAGGTCTCGTGCCCCAAATCAATCGTATAGTGATAGGCAACAATCGGTTCAAAGTGCCAGTTTCCGGCCGCTTGATGAAGAACAGGCAGATAAATTGTTTGGTCGCCTATTCTCCTAAAATACTTCCCGTCCGGACCTCTAAAGTTTTCATCCTTGACATTCTCAATCAGCGATTTTCTAAAGGTCTTTAGGTGGGAGCTTACCCATGGGTGTGAATAGGGATCAGCATTTCTAGGAAGAGGGCCAGAAATATTGTGATCTGAAAAAGACCAGCGATGTGCAGTCCACAAAGCACCGCACTTTAGCTCCTTGTATCTGTGATCTATGATGCTTAGAGCATCAGTATCAGACAACCAATCGTCTCCATCAAGTCGGCAGACAATATCATTAGACTCACATTCCTTGAGCGCCTCAATAATATTTCTGACCTCCCACATCTTCTCTTTGTTCACAGTGAGCGATATCTTGTCATCATCAATTCCAAGATAATTTTTGATTTGTTCAATTATCTCCGGAGTTCCATCAGTTGACATATCATCCCTGACAATTATTTTCCAGTTGGGATACGTTTGGAACCAGACAGACATTATGCTTCTAGAAATTGTTTGCGCGGCATTGAATGCCGGCATTATGAAGACAAATCTGTTATCCATCTAATTTTCTTGTCATGTACCGCTCAACCCATGGTCCGTCTGGGTGTGTCCTTGTCGAGGATGTTAGTACTTCAAATCCTGCCTCACGAAGCATGTGCATTAGATCCAACGAATGAAAAGCAAACATGTGCGCAAATTGAAGCCTTGGAAGGCCCGGCTCAATTGGAACCTCCACATGAAAAAATGATCCAGTATCCATGGACTCATACACCTTTTTAATAGCTAGCATGGGATCAGACAAGTGTTCCAGCATATGATAGGACACAACTAAGGAAGCACCGGACAGACCCAGAGGGCCGGCGCATCTGTTAAAATCATAGGTTCTTCCATCATAACCCAATTCTTGAGTCACACTGATGCTAAGTGGTGCGATATCGTANCCCCACACCCTAGNATTATACTTGTCACCATAGTGCTTCATCAACCTGGGGACACGAAATCCTAACTCCACAAATCCAGTGTGATTGATGTCACCTAGTTTAAACTGGGGATCATTCCAAATTGCTTCTATCTCTTCAATTCGAACAGTGTCAGAATCAATAATTTGCATTGTCTCATCAATCTGGGACATCACATTCTCTAGGGTATCGCTCTCCTGAATTCCTATTCCTCGGGACGATTGTAGATCTATGTAAGTCACATCATTTTCACTCTTTCTCTCATAGCACATTCGAACACCAAAGCTGTAATGTCGCTGGACTAAATTGAAATTATTCGACGATCTTATGTCGGACCAGTTGTCTGTTCCTTTTAGATCTACCAATCTATTCACCTCCTTTCGAAGGTTCTTATAGTTTACTTCTTTGTCTCTCATGTAATTTAATTCGGTCATCAGTCCGTATTCAATTTCACGTGGGGTGTTGGTCTCGAAAAATCGACCGGCGCATGAAATATCCAACCTCCCATCTCGCTAGCTAGCTTAGAGGACAGATTATCAATATCCTCCTCTGAAATCTCAGACCACGGTTTATTGAAGAACATATTGTTCTTTGCTGTATCCTCCTGTGTTATGTTGTAGAGGCTCTCCCAGTGTTTTTGCCAGTAGTTCTTGTACGTGTGAATTTTTCGTCCAATATCAAGCCAACTATGATGGTGGACAGATGGAAGTGCATTCACCATGTGCTGGTACCAATTTTGATAATTTTTCAAAGCAGGTACATCTCCAGCTAGCGCCTGTCTTCTAACAGCGTCGGCCTCATCCGTATAAAATGAAGCATATGCGATTCTCACTCCTGTATCGGTGTGCACATAATCGCAACCATCAGTTCCTACTCCGGCATATAAATTTTCATCCTCGTCATACTTTCGAAGCTCCTGTGGAATGCCGTGTGTAATGTGCGGAAGATTTCGGCTGAGACGCCACTTCCACGGGTTCACATCAACTCTAACTTTCTCCTTGCTTCCCCAAAATTCCACCACCGGAAATGAAACAAGATCCACCAACTGGGGCCAGCTCCTACAAAAATTAATAATCTGTCCCTTCACCTGGTCGGGGGCTAGCTCGTCCGCATCCATCTGCCAGCAATACTCCATGGTGCATCGTTTTCGCGCCTCTGCNTTTTGGGCACCGTCGAATACTGCAAATCGCTTGTGGGCCCAGTCTCTCTCGACCTTGTGCACCTTGAGTTTTTCTTCTTCCTCACCCCACTTCTCTAACTCTTCCCATGTGCCGTCTGTGGACCCACCATCAACCACCACCACCTCGTCACAGAATCTCAACATTGATTTGATACATGCGCGCCACGGATACCGGTGCTCGATGCAGTTACGTGTAGTCGTGTAGCCGCTGATGGTTGGTCTGTAGTCGGCTTCTGCCAGAATTCCGCGCCAGAAAAGTTCTCGCGATCCGTAGAGATACTCCTCAACCTCAGTTAGATTGTCAGTGTCGAACCACTCCTCATCCTGGTGCATAACATAGTCGTTCATGTGAAGTTTGCAACCGAGCAATTTGGCCTCGATCACCATTCTCGGGCAAGTATCCATACCGGTAGGAAGAAAAACAAAACCCTCAGCCCGGGCTAGCTTTTCCAGGACTTGTTCGTATGGAAGACCCCAGACTACCTCATAATCGTGTCCTTGTTGCTTACACCAATTCTCAGCATCTTGGGCTCCTTTGATCCAAGAGTTAGATCCTAGCACAATCCAACCCTTTCTCTCGAAATTCTTATTCTGCTCCCGCAGGTTCTTGATTCGGACGAAAAACTCGTCGTCGAAGACTGAGCTCAGCACAGTGTTCTTTTTCTCCCGCAAAAAAGAAAATAGAGCTGTGTAGTGTTCCAGCTGATCCTCACTCATCCACCAGAGGGACATGGCACCATAATAGAAAGCCGAAATCATCTTTCCGCGCTGAGAATTCTCGCAGTCACAAGGTTTCTTTTCAGCGTAAGCATGCTTCTCAGGCGACCTATACCTACAGTATTTGTAGTCGTACTCAAGTATGCTATAACTGAGATTTGCCACAATCGTCGGTATCAGTTCTGTACTCATCGATGCAAAATTACCAAACACCCAGTGTTTTTGATGGCCCTGCTCGAGCAGGGCCACTGTGACGTCTTTCGATAAAATCTTCTGAACTGGAACTGGAGACTTGGATATGAGCGCCTCGGTGGTGAGTTCAGCACCTCCAACGTACTGATCGACAAACACATCCGACACAAAGATGATTTTGGCGTCAGGGTTGATACTGATCTGATTCGAATCAGGTTCTGTACCAAAAGGACTGTTAAATTTCATAGTGCTCCTCTTTTAAAATTAAACGAACCAGGAGAACTATATCTTGTGAGCTATTTTTGTTTATCTGAGATTAGCTCTTCTCTTCTCCGTTCTAACCTCAGAATTATAGATACGAATTCTGGAGAACATGTTCAAAAACTTTTTTAAATTGTTCGAAAATTTACCAGTTTATCAGNCACNCTCNAGAGAGAGTATGCGCGCCTCGAGTTCCTCGATCTTCATCTGCTGGTCCTTGACGGCTTCGATCAGAACTGCGGTGAGCTGTCCGTACTCGACCGAAAGAAGACCGGTTATGTTCCTCGACACGACCTCCGGCACATGCTGCTGAATGTCCTGTGCGATCACACCCACATGTGCCACTCCATCGTTCCTCTTCGAACTCTCGAAGGTCACACCCTGACACCCAAGCACACGCTCAAGACCGTTAGTTATCGGTCGAATGTTCTTTTTGATGCTTCTATCAGATGACGCGATAAAAACGAACCCCTCGGCGCCGTCGATCTGAAGAGAGCTGCCGCCAGAGTCAGATTGCAGGCCGAACATTACAACATCGCTGCCGGTGATAACCATGCCTTCTTCGACGTGCAGAACCCCAGAGACCACAACGTCACCACCGAATGCCGAGACACCGGACGAGTATTTTGCTTCCGCCGAACCGATCGACCCAGACACAAAGAAGAAGGTATCAGATCCTGGCATGGGAGGAACCTGATCG
>JGI25133J35611_10000442_pt1 | contig 23123 bp, 25 predicted proteins | sample ETNvirenome_6_85_FD_35611 | JGI IMG/M metagenome (IMG submission 35611) | reverse complement strand
GGAACTACAGTAGTAGATAATCTTCATAATACAGCTGCTTTAGGATTTACTCCAGACATACAGTACCGACCCTTAAACAAGCGAAGTTTGTTTCGAGGCATTTCTCCAAGTGATTGGACATATGATTATCCAGCTACAATATTAAGTTCATATGGATTTTATAACGAACGTATGCCTGATAAAAAATTAGGTAGTACAGTAAATACAAAATTCTCTCCAAAATATGTTCCAGAAGGGAATGTAGTCGGATTTCAAGCAGACGGTTCTAGATTTTCTTTTAACAAAGATACATTACGGCCATTTACTAAAGTTCCAATCGGAAGATCATTAGATGTATCTTATCAAGATAGAGAAGCTAAAAATAAGTTTTGGATTGATGATAAAACATATAATGTCAACGGCGATGCATCTTTCCTTAATCAAGGCGGTCAAGGATATCCATTTCCTTCATTTGATGGAACACAGTATGATTGGAAACCACTTAAACATACAGGTTGGAATCCTAATTCAAGATATGGAGATGTAGTTGGAATTAATTCCAAAACCAAACCTAATACAAATTTTGGATTAGCAGATACATATACGACCAATTCTCCAATTGATGATATGTACAATAAATTTGTTGTACGTGATGAAGCTTTTAATCCAGTTGGATATGCAAGAGAACCTTTTATTTTAAGAGGAATACAGAGACCCGGTAAAACAGAAAATCAAAGATGGGGATTTGGTGTTAGTGGGCCTTGGGCTGATGACGGACTAATGCGAGCCGGAGTAGTTGCCTCAGTTGACCGATTAGCAATGGATGTTTTAAGAATTGGCAAGTGGTTGATTAAACCTAAAGGTATTTTATGGATGGTTAAGCAATTTGGTTTGCAGCAGTCAAATCCTACTTATGAAAGCTTTAGTGGAACACCGGGCATGCCATTGGCCCAAATGAATAAAATTTGGACACCCATTAATACATTAGCTAATGTAGCTACTAATGCTTTAGGATTACATTGGCAGCGACATGGAATATTACCAGGTCCAACAGTTGGTAGATATGAAGCTATTTTTAAGTTCAGAGATTCGTTACTTAATCTGGATGGTAAGGCCGCTAATCGATTATATAAGACCGGTGAAAGGAAAGGTGCTGGAATATTTACCAATTTCGCCGTCGCTCTCACAAAGAAAATTCCAAATCTAGGAAATGTTAACGGACCAAATACATTATACGGAATACCAGGAACAAGTACATTAACAGGTAATCCGATAATTGGAATATCTAGAGCCGTAGATTCAAGAGGGAAGTGGACTAATGATTATATGGCTCTAAATGGCTATCCAAGACAACAGAATCAGTATGCATCATTATTATCGCCGAGTATTAGTACAAATCTATCTCCTACAGGTCGATTAAAGGCGGCTGATAAACGGAAACTAAAAGCTCATTTTCGCCCTCCACAGCTGCCTAACGTTGGATTTGAACACCAGTCGTTCTTTGGTAAACCACCGTTACTAAAAGCAAATGAGAAAGATAAAAATGTACCACCAACGGAAATAAACGGATATTCACAGCCAGCAACACCAACGGATCCGGATCCTTTAAAAAAGCTACCTAATATTCAAAAATATGCAACTGTATCTTATGGTAAATTACCAACTAAAGAAAAAGCAATAACACCATCATCATTTCATGATTTTCGATCACTTATTGATAAATCTGATAGTGTTAAGTTCATGGGGTCATCTAAGGCCGCTGCATATGCAGAAAAAAATATACAAACAAAATATGGTATTCCAGATTCGGGTAAAGTAGGAGTAGATAGAAGTGATTTTACAAAGTCAACCGGACTTTCTGACCCAATCAACATGTTATCTAAAGGTAATGATTATGGTGAAGACAAAAAAGATTTTATAAAATTTAAATTTCAAGTACATCAAACGCCAATTATTTTTAGAGCATTTATACAAAATATTGGAGACAGTATAAATCCAACGTGGTCGGCCGAGCAAGAGCAAGGTGACACTTCACCAATTTATGGTATTGAAACTCTTACGCGTGAGATAAGCATAACCTTTATAGTCGCAGCCACGACGAAAGAAGAATTAAAGATATTATGGGAAAAAACAGATAGATTATCACAGATAATGTTACCCATGGGAGCAAGCGACTTTACAGCGCAAAAAATGATGGTTACTATAGGTAATTTAATAGTGAATCGCCGTGGCTGGATATCTGGATTTAGCGTAGATATAGATCCAGAAACTCCATGGGATATTGATGCAGAATTACCAATGTATTGGACTATAGATTTATCTATCATACTAGATCTCAGGTCTGCATATGTTTCAAATTCAACTTCGACTATATATACTGGATTATCAAATGTAACATAAGGATTAATTAATGGATAGATATTTATATACAGAAATAACTGGTAGTAATTTAGACGAAAGGCAAGTGCAGGCATATCAAAGTACTAGATATCCTATTTTAGATCCGACTTCTGAAGATACATATATACGGACCCGTACCGGTGATAGATTGGATAATTTGGCGTATGAGTATTACCAAGATGCTGGATTATGGTGGATCATAGCGTTAGTAAATAATTTAGGTAAAGGTACTTTAAGCGTACCACCGGCAAACCAGTTACGGATTCCATCACAAAAAATAATAAATAATTTACTTACTGAACTCCAGCAGGCTCAACAGGAGTAATGAATGGAAGAATCAGCATTTTTTAAGACACCTAAAATAACATCGGATTTAGAGACTCGGTCTACTATGTCCGGTATGTCCACAAAGAATGCCACGCTTGAGATATATGCTGTTGATGATGCCGGAAAAAAGGCTGGTCTTATATATGGAACAGCTATTGGAAAGGCTCAAGGTAAAGCTCGATTAGCTGATAAAGATAATGAACTTTCAATAGCCGGCGATTATGGGTCTTTAATTAAAGGTACATTTAACTTTGTAGCCAAAGGAGCCCCGCCTACAGGAATGAATCAATTGAATCTTATAGACAAAGAATTATCTATAGGAACGCCTATTATAGTGAAGTATGCTTATTCTGAATCTACTGGTCCTGGTGAGTTAGACTCTGGCAAATCCAAAGAATATAAGTTAGTAGTGTATGATTTTTCATATAATTTTGGAGATCCCATGAAATCATATGAGCATTGGAGCACTATTATAACAATAAAATGTGTAGGCGCCGGCTCGTTTATTACTAAGGTTAACGCCGGCGGCAGTTTAAAAAAATTGGCGACAGAAAGAATATTTATTAGCAGATATAGGAATGATAATTTACACTCGCCAGTAACTACAATTTTTGATGTATTTGATTTTGATGTCCAATCTGCAACAGACCAATTGGATGTATTTGGAGGATTTACCGCGGAAGATGGTCATGTGGCAGCGTTTAAGACGCCCAAAGGAAAGTACTCCCAGCCTATAGTTATTTTTCAAGCACCTGATGCATACGAAAATCCAGATCAAGGTATGGTTAGTCACTTCCTAGGTATAAATGCTACTCAATATATAAGTTATGCATCACTGGGTTACATAGTAGATAAATTAATTAATCATGAATTATTAAATAATAATGCACTAGATCTGCCGGATGCTATTAAGAACAAACGATATAAATGTGATCCTGAAACAACTGTAGGAGGAAATTATAGAAAATGGATGTTTTCAGCTGAACCATTTAATGTTTTAATTACAGGTGACGACAATCAACTGAATTATAGTAGAGAAGAACACACCGGTGGTGGAAAGGGCGGCGGCCAAACAAAGATCACCGGAAAAAATTTTAATTCCGGTAAATTTAAAAATTCAGGGTACAAAGTATATAATACTGGGGAACCCCAAGCAGCAATATCAAACATATTAATAAGTAGAGATTTTTTAAGACAAATACAAGGCTCTGCAGGCGAAGGAAAAGATTTTACTATTGATAAATTTTTAAAAACTATTTTTGATAAAATTACTGATGTTTCTGGAGGAGCATTTAATCTTTCTGTAATACAAGACCCGGACGATGAAAATGTATTGTTGATCGTAAACCAAGATCAACCAGCGGCTGCCTTTACGGCACCAAAGCCATACGAATTTGACGTTTCGGATGATAAAAATCTAGTAGCTATATCAATAGGATCAAAAGTTCCAAGTGCCATGGCCGCAGAAGCCTTTGCCGGCAAGTCAAAAAAATCTGCAGGAACAGTAGAAGATCAAAAAACCACAGTTACTGGACTTGAAAAACAGCAGCCTACCGTTATTCCGGAGGAAGAGGTACCTACTCCAAAAGAAGCTCGTACAATAATAATACCAGACGGTTCATTCGATGCAGATACACAAACAGCAGCAAAGGCAGTACTCAAACATCAACTTCAAATCCTTCCTGCAATACAAAAAACAGAACAGGCAGTCCAGGCATTTCCATTAACTCTTACGGTAACACTTCGGGGAATAGAAGGATTTCAATTTGGAGATTGTGTAACTACAACTTTTTTACCGGATCGATATAAGTCATTAAATACCCCTGGTTTAGGTGTAGTTTTAGTATTTACTGTACTAAATGTTACTCAGAAATTTTCCAAGGTTGGTGGAAGAATGAAATGGACTACGTCCCTTAAAACGATTTGTCGGTTAGTAAATAAGGTGGGTTAATAAATTATGGCAAATAGATTAAAAGTATATTATCCAAAATCACAAATCACAAATGGCTTGTTTACTCTTGGTGGTCAATGGATGGAAATGGACGGAACAGATTATGCCGGTCCTTATCATACTTATACTGATGGTAATGTCTATACCGGCGGAACCTTTTTCAAGGGATCAGTAAAATTAATTCCTTGGAAACCACAATCCAACTCAGATAAAAAATATAAAGAAATAGTTAACATTCAGGTTGATGAATATATAGCTCCTAAATACCATTTACCAAGGCCATTAGATGAAGATTTTGAAAGAGGATGGTTTAATCGATATTTTGTATTTAAACGTAACGAACCAATTACATCTATTATTGAAGTGGATAAAAAACAATATGATGGCATTTCATATAATAATAAGAAAAAGATAGATAATTGGTTGTATGATAAATATTCATTACGTTGGCGATTAATGGGAGAACCATCTGAAATAGCATCTACCAATAGAAAAAAAATATTTGGTGGAGTTTTAAAAGCCCCGGGGCTACCATCTTACCTTACGAATTTATTAGAGTTTTCAACTTACTCATCCATTTGGTAATCATAAAACACAATTTGGTTATTTGAAAAAAAATCATTATATTAATACTGTATGATATTAATCGAGAACGAACAACAGTTTGACTTGTTCAAACAGGAACTGGATAAAAGCAAAAGCTTTTGGATACCCGTTTACTCTGATCAATATAAGCATTACGTAAATAATAGATTGAGTTTTATATACATTTATCTTATTGATACTGGAATGGACTATATAATATCATTCCATCATAAGGACTGTATATCCCTCGAAACCGAACGGCTACAACAGGCTACAAGTCATGCGGATATCTATATACTGGGTAAAAAACAATTCCTAGCATTTTACTCTTTTGAGACTTATGATGCCAATTTAGTTGAGTATTTTCAAAGCAATAATACATTACAATTGGATGATACAGATACACCGGCTCATGATTTTTTTAATAAGAAATTTTATAATGAAACCAATGTAAATGACTTTATTCCTATTGTAAACCACTATGAAAAGTGTTCTGAGATTAAAGATAAGTTTATAGAGTCTTTCCGGACATTTCGAAAGCCAAAATCATTTGATCAATATAATTCATTGTTCATAGACAATTTATATGCAATAGAAAGAAATGGATTACGGATAAATTATAATGAATTTGTTAATTCATTTCAATCAAATAATATACAAGACAATACAGTTCATACAGAATATAATATTTACACAACCACCGGAAGACCAAGTAACAGATATGGAGGAGTTAATTATGCAGCTCTTAATAAAGAAGATGGTGCCCGGAAATCTTTTGTAAGTAGATTTCAAAATGGAATGTTAGTAGAATTTGATTTTGATAGTTACCACTTAAGATTAATTGCAGATATAGTTGGATATAAATTTCCGGAAGGATCTGTACATGAATATTTTGGAAAACAATATTTCGGAAAAGATGCATTAACAGAAGAAGAATATGCTCAAAGTAAACAAGCTTCTTTTAAATTATTATACGGCGGAGTAACAAAAGAATTTGAAAATATAGAATTTTTTAAAAAGGTAAAAGATTTTAGTAGATTTTTATGGAATGATTTTCAAGAAAAAGGTTACATTAAAACAGCAATCGTAGAAAGAAAAATGTTTAGAAATTCTATGACAGATATGAATCCAAGCAAATTATTTAATTATTTTCTACAAGCGTTAGAAACGGAATATAGTATAACAGTAATCCAAGAAATAAACGATATATTACAAGGTTATGATAGTAAAATTATTTTATATACCTATGATAGCTTTTTATTTGATTTTAATATTAATGATGGAAAAGATTTATTAATGTTATTACGCAAAAGAATCTCAGATGATAACCGATATCCAGTCAAAATACACGCCGGAAAAACCTATCACCATATGATGGATATGAGCGATAAAGTACAATAAGTGTATATTTATTAAAAAATTATGGAAAAGATTGATAACATTATAAGAGACTGGTTTTACGAACTTCCAAATGGTTACGCTGAACATCCTTATTCACAAAAAGAATTAAGAGTTTTAGATGAAGTACTGGCTAAGTATGGTACCTCATTGAATGAAGTTGATCAATTAGATCAGGCATTCTTAGATGCAAAACCGGTTGAGGAATTAGAAAAACCACTCAGTGAAGACCAGAACATAGATTCATTAATGAAAGCAGCAGATGCCCATGATAAACGTGGTCAGTTTGAAAGGTTCCTGGCCTTGTTACCAGGTGGAGATAAAGAAGCTGTTAGAGGTTCGATGTATAAATATTTATTAAGTTTATCACCGGAAGATTTAAAAGAATTTATGGAAAAGTTATATTCAGAGACAGCTCCCAAAGAATCTTTTAATCTTGGATCTGGTATTGATAATGATATTTTTCATCTAGAGGCAAAAGGAATAGGAAAGGGAGAATTATATTGTGCATGGATATTTATTGGTGCAGAAATACAAGGAGGAAATGAATCATTTGATGTAGATATTAATGCAACTTTATATGAAGTAAAAGATTATTCTGGTAAAAAGGAAGAGGAAGGGAAAACTGAAAAGGAAAATAAAAATGCGATCCGAGTAGGAGTAGAAGGCTCAGTTACTAAATTTCCAGTATGGGATAACATATTAGATACTGTTAGGAGAGTTAAAAAAGCGAATACCGATCCGAAGGTATGGAACAATTTGCCTGGATATGATAAAGATAAGCCCTCGGCTAATTGGCTAAAACTATTCAGGGATCCTGTTACTTCAGAGATTAAAGGAAAAAAGAAAACCAGTTACTCTTTAAAAGATTATATAATAGATAGAGTCGAAGAGAAAATGAAAATAGTAACTGGAGAATTTAATAAAACAGATACAAAAAATTTTAAACAGTTTTATGAAACAATGAATAAAATTTTAGGCGAAATTGGCTCTACAGATATTAATCAATTGGTTGCTCAAGGACCGAACCAAGAACCTGTTTCTATAATAGTCGATCCAATACCGTTAAAGAAAGTTCCTAAGACGGGTAAATTTACGGTTAACATACTAGATCGTACATCAGACCCAAGGAAAGAGTCTGTAGTAAATTACTTTAAAAAATTAGAGTATGTAAGAAACCCTGATAAATTTGAAGCTGATTTGGATGGCGCCGTAGAAACCATTATAAAAGAAGGCCAGGCACACTTTTGGATGGTATTTAGAGGAACAGCTAGTAACATCCGTGCTAAAATTATTAATAAAGATCGAGCAAAGGAATTTATATATTCGACTATAAGTCAAAATGGTATTAAATTTTTTGAACCAGGAGAATAAATTTTGGAAAAAACACAATTACTATGCACATTTGCTCATCGAAAAGACCTTAATCTAATAATTGATTATGTAACTACATCATATAATATAGTAGAGAAAAAGATTTTTGTTTTTAATAACGCAGAAGCACCAAATGATTTATATTGTACGTATAATGTAGATATATCTCAAAAATATAAAAAAGCTGAAAATACTATTTTGATTCACCGGAAAAAGGAAACGAACTCATTATATACAGTTAACGCTTTAAACGAAATAATCAAAAATGCTAATAACGGTCTTTTAGATAAGACATTTATTATTGATTGGACGTTATATAAGAATACTCTTTTATTAACAAATAATACCGAATTACGAAGAATTAAATTAGAATTATATAAGAGAATAGATATCTAATGCATATTTATATAAAATGAACCTACAAGAACAATATAAAAGATTATTTAAAGGTAGAGTAGCTACTACCGATAAAAAAATAATTGAAGAAGCCACTAATGTACATGGAAACCCAGAACAGTTTCCAAAGAAGTGGATTACGAAAATAAAAATTAATTCTAAAATAAAACAGCTAGGCATGGGTGACAGTCCAGAATTGACTAAAGAAAAAGAAGGTCGCGACCGGCATTCCGGAGATGTGATCCATCTGCCGTTCCCTGAAAAAAATGACCCAAATGCTCCTGGCACTCCAGAGTTCCAGAAGGAGCTAAAATCAATATTGACTCAAATGGGTATGAAAGAGGACCGGGATTATGATGCGGTTAGAGTTTGGTCCAGTGGTAGAGTTGAAATCTGGTTCAACACAGGTTATTATAACAAGCCAAAGAAAGGTGGAATAAATAAAGAGTTTAGAAACAATCAAGATTTTATAGAGGTTGTTCAATTTATACGCGATGAGTCGTCCGATGGCCGAAATATGACAGATGATATTACAGACGAATTAGGTGATTTTTATGATGGTGTATATGATAGTAACGATACAGAACTTATACAAGTATATGATGATTTAAGAGGAACAATAGACGGCACGCCGCCGGAGCAAGCAGACGCAGCACAAGCATTACTAGATATAATAGGATAAAAAATGAACCTACAAGAGCAATATAAAAGATTATTTAAAGAAAGAGAAAAATTATGAATCTACAAGAAAATTATAAAAGATTATTTAAAGGAAGATCAAGCACCAATGACAAGATCTTGTTACGAGAAAACATGAGCGATTTCAAATTTTCATATCCATCACCAGCATTCGAGTCTAAAGCAGAGGAAGTGTTGAAAGCCATGGAAAATGATAGGATGGAGAATTTCGATAGCTATGATGTATGGGAAGATTCATGGATGGATGGGTACGGGGGTGGATATAGTGAAGATTTAACAGATGAATTGGTCGCGTTAGACCCAAAGAAAGGTTATACAGTTGATGATTGGATGGAAAAGGTTGCATTTCCATACATAAAAAAGAATCATAAATAAAGGAATAAATGAACCTACAAGAGCAATATAAAAGATTATTTAAAGCCAGAGTAGCCACCACTGATAAAAAGTTATTCGTTGAAGCTAAAACATTAGACGATACTCAGATGATGAAAATAGCTATGTTAGATCAAAACGAGTTTTTAGAGTTTCTTGAAAGTGTTAGACATCCAGACAATTCACCGGACTGGACTGCATTTACATTGGCATGGATTAATACCCGGCTTGGTAAAGCTAATGCTGATTTAGTTGCTCTTGATGCAAAGATTGATGCAGACGGCAATATCAAATGGACAGTTGAAAGAGGCTCCTTTGAACGGTACCGATAAAAATTAAAAAATAATAAATAAAAATTTTTCAAACTTTTTTCAGAAATCCTTAGGATATACGAATAAAAGTTCATATATTAAGTATAATTAATAACAATTAAAAATGGAGGAATAAAAAATGGCAATTAATTTAGACGCTATTAAAGCAAAACTCAACAAGTTACAATCACAAACTACAAAGCAAAATAATCTTTGGAAACCAGATCCNGGNAAACAAATCGTNCGAATAGTACCTTATCAATATAATAAGGAAAATCCGTTCAATGAATTGTTGTTCCATTACAATTTAGGAAAGAAAAATTATCTTTCTCCTATGACTCATGGACGACCTGATCCGGTTGCAGAGTTTGCTGAAAAGTTAAAAGCATCAGGTAATTCTGATGAATGGAAACTTGGTAAAAAACTTGAACCAATTATGAGAACTTACGTTCCAGTTATAGTTCGAGGCCTAGAATCTGAAGGTGTTAANCTTTGGGGTTTNGGTAAAACAGTTTACCAAGAGTTATTAGGATTTATTGCAGATCCAGATTACGGTGATATTACCGATCCAGTTAATGGACGTGATATTGTAGTAGAATTTACACCTGCTGANGGTGGNGGCTATCCAAAAACAAGTATTAGGGTAAAACCAAATACATCACATGTTTCGGATGATAAAAATATTTTAGATAAAATTGTGGGAGATCAACCAGAATTGACTAAAATCTTTAAAGAACCATCGTATGATGATCTTAAAGCTGCACTTGAAGCNTGGTTGAATCCTGAAGATGAAGACAAACCAACTACATCTACGGAAACTAACTCAACTACATCTGAACCTGTAACTGCTGGCGTAAGTAATGTCGATGACGTTGCAGGCGCGTTTGATGAATTATTCAATAAATAAAACAGGGGTTATAAATGGCAAAGTCAAAAGGACAGCTAGTCGATGAACTGGCCGGAGAGTTAGCAAATAATCTTAACAAGAAGTTTAAAAATTCAAACTTTAAAGTTGCGTATTTTTTAGATGGAGACACGGATTCACCTAGTGATGTTAAAGGCTGGGTAGGTTCAGGTTCTTCTATGCTTGATTTGGCAATATCTAATAGACCAAAAGGAGGATTTCCAGTAGGACGAATTACGGAAATCACAGGATTAGAAGCATCAGGTAAATCATTATTAGCAGCACATGCATTGGCCAATACTCAAGAAAAAGATGGATTGGCCGTTTACATTGATACAGAAAATGCTGTTAGCCGAGAGTTTCTCGAAGCAATAGGTTTAGACCTGGAGAAAATGCTCTATGTACCATTGGANAACATTGAGGATATCTTNGAAGCTATAGAAAGTATTATTGAATCAGTAAGAAAATCTAATAAAGATAGATTGGTTACGATAGTAGTAGATTCAGTAATGGGAGCTTCGACAAAAATTGAACAAGCCGCAGATTATGATAAAGATGGTTGGGCAACTAGCAAAGCTATTATTTTATCAAAAGGAATGCGTAAAATTACAAATATGATTGGAAGAGAAAAGATATGTCTTATCTTTACTAATCAGCTTCGTTCAAGATTGGGTATCGCNTTTGGAGATCCATGGACAACTTCTGGAGGTAAAGCAATTCCATTTCATGCATCAGTACGGTTACGTTTAAAATCGATGGGCCAGATTAAAGTAAAAAAAGATGGCGTAGACCAAGTTATTGGTATCAAAACTAGATGCCAAGTGGTTAAAAATCGATTAGGACCNCCTTTGAAATCAATTGATTATGATATCTATTTTGAATCAGGTATTGATAATTATGGTGGTTGGCTAAATGTTATGAAAACTTATGGTTTAGTAAATNCAGCNGGTGCCTGGTATACATATACAAAATCAGATGGAACAGAAGTAAAATTTTTATCTAAAGATTTTCAGAGTAAACTTGAAGAAGATGAAAAACTTAAAGATGAAATTTACCAAGCTATCTGTGATGCGTATATTTTAGCGTATAAACCAGGAAAGGATTTTGGGATTGATGATATCGAAATTGAAGAGGAATTTGTAAATGAAGAGGGATAATGAACCGATATAAAGAATTGTTTAAGCAAGTTATATCAGAACATGAAAAAGGTGTTGAGGTAACAGACGTTAATAGTAACATATTAATATTTGATGGCCTCAACACTTTTATCCGTGTATTTAGTGCAATACCAGCTTTAAATGATGATGGAGATCATATTGGAGGAGTTACAGGATTTTTAAGATCAATTGCAGCTGCAATACGACAATTAAAGCCTACTAGAGTTATTATTTGTTTTGATGGTAAAGGTGGAAGTAAACGGAGAAAAAAGATATTTCCAGATTATAAAGCTAATCGTGCAGTAAAAACTAAATTTAATAGGTATGATGAATTTTTATCACATGATGAAGAACAAGCTTCAATGTACAAACAATTTGCACGGGTAGCAGAATATTTAGATTTTTTACCAATACTATCATTATCAATTGATAATATTGAGGCCGATGACGCCATAGCGTATATTGCAAATGAGATTTTTACATTACCGGAACAAAAAGTAAAGATAGTATCTACGGATAGAGATTTTTTACAACTAGTTAATGATAGGATTTCTGTTTGGAGTCCGATTAAAAAGAAATTATATACACCAGAATTACTTAAGGAAGAGACAGGACTACCAGCTGATAACTATTTATTATACAGAATATTTGCAGGAGATACTACCGATAACATTCCTGGAGTAAAAGGAGTTGCGTTAAAATCTTTGATAAAATATTTTCCATTGGTAGCAGATGATAAAGTACAATTATCAGAAATTTTAGATTACGCTACAAAAGAAGCAAAAGATACAAAATATAAAATTTATGATCGTGTATTGGAATGTAAAGATCAAATATTCCTTAACGAAAAATTAATGCAATTAAAGCAAGTCGACATTTCCGGGAATATTAAAATGTTAATATCTGACAGAGTGAATCAACCAATCAATAAACTCAATACCTTTGGGTTCAAAAAAATGTTCATGGCGGACAAAATGTTTAGTATTATTAAAGATATTGATACTTGGCTAAATACTTCCTTTAATACTCTTAATGCTTACAGAACGTTACGAAAAAACTAGGATAATTGAAATAAATTTATTATAATATAAGTATGACAGACAGACTTAGTTCGTATGGTTATAGTTTTCAAATAAAGGTGATTACCATATTGCTCACTGATAAAATATTTATACAACAAATAGTAGATATTTTATCACCTACTTATTTTGAATCTGATGCAAATAATTGGATTGTAACTACAATTTTAGAATACCACGCCGAATATAAAAGTCCTCCTACATTAGAAGTATTAAAGGTTAGATTAGATACAGTAGATCATGATGTATTAAAAACACAAATTATAGCACATCTTAAAGATGCTTGGAAATATACTGGTGCTAATGATTTGGAATTTATTAAAGATCAGGTACTAGATTTTTGTAAGAATCAAGAAATTAAAAAAGCAATTTTAGGTTCCGTTGAATTATTAAAAAACGGACAGTACGAAGATATAAAATCAAAAATCGATAATGCTTTAAAGGCTGGAGCAGATAAAGATATCGGACATGAATATATGATTAATATAGAAGAACGATATTCAGAATCTGTCCGTGATGTGAAAGAAACCCCATGGGAATCAATTAATGAAATAATGGACGGTGGATTAGGAAAAGGAGAGCTTGGAGTATTTGTAGCACCGGCTGGTATAGGAAAGTCTTGGGGATTAATTAACATAGGTGCTAACGCAATTAAAAAAGGTTTAACTGTAGTTCATTATACACTAGAATTAAATCAAGCTTATGTTGGATTAAGATATGATAGTGTAATTACAGGTATTCCAAATCAAAATCTTAAACATTATCAATCAGAAGTGAAAGCTGCAGTTGATAAATTAAATGGAGAGTTAATTATTAAATACTATCCAACCAAATCAGTATCAGTAATTGGAATTCGTGCACATATTGAAAAATGTATAATGCAAGACAAAAAGCCTGATATAGTTATTGTTGATTATGCAGATCTTTTAGTTGGCTCCGGAAAAGAGAAACATCAAGTATTAGAAAGTATCTACGAAGATTTAAGAGGTACCGCCGGAGAATATGATGTACCGGTTTGGACAGCATCTCAAGCCAATAGAAGTGCACTAGAAATGGATATTATTGAAGCAGATAAGATTGCTGAATCATATGGTAAGGTTATGGTAGCAGATTTTATCTTATCATTGTCTAGAAAGGTACAAGATAAATTAGCAGGAACTGGAAGATGGCATGTAATTAAAAACAGGTTTGGTCCAGATGGCATTACATTTCCAAGTAAATTAAATTTGAGTAATGGACAAATTGATATATTTACTGAGACTAGTGTTCAAGGAAAAGAGACACAAAAGCAAATAGATGGCGGCGAAGAGTATACAAGAAAGTTATTATCACGTAAATTTAAAGAAATTTCTAATGAAGGATTTGAGTAAAAAAATCTTTACTTTTTTTAACAAAATCGATGGTTAAAGCGCGCGAACCACATATTTATATCAAAGAAACCATAGAAAAAGGTTCTCGGCCGAGTTACAATTTCTTTATTGATTTAACTTATAAAATAAAGGAGCATTAAGATGGAACTATCCAAAAGTATATTATCTGACATCACAATCCACATGAAATACGCGAGGTTTTTACCAGAAAAAAATCGTCGCGAGGTTTGGAAAGAAATAGTCAGCCGGAACAAAAACATGCACATTAAAAAATATCCTGAACTAAAAGATGAAATTCGAAAAGTATATAAATTAGTTTATGATAGAAAAATTTTGCCGTCTATGAGAAGTTTGCAATTCGCCGGAAAGCCTATTCAGATAAGTCCAAATAGAATATATAATTGTGCATATCTTCCAATTGATGATTGGAGATCATTTTCTGAAACCATGTTTTTATTGCTAGGTGGAACAGGAGTTGGCTATTCAGTACAGAAACATCATATAGAACAATTGCCAGAAATTCATAAGCCAAATGAAAATCGTAATCGCAGATTTTTAATTGCAGATAATATTGAAGGTTGGGCAGATGCAGTAAAGGTTTTAGTAAAATCATATTATTATGGAGGATCAAATATTGTTTTTGATTTTAGTGATATTCGTTCAAAAGGAGAACGGTTGGTCACATCAGGTGGAAAGGCNCCAGGTCCTCANCCGTTAAAGGAATGTTTAGTTAAAATTAGGGGAATATTAGATGAGAAGGCTAATGGAGAGAAGTTATCAACACTTGAAGTCCATGATGTTGTGTGTCATATCGCAGATGCCGTATTGGCCGGAGGGATCCGTCGTGCAGCTCTTATATCGTTGTTTTCGGCAGACGATGAAGAAATGATTGCTTGTAAAACAATATCAGCATTAGAATTGAATCCACAAAGAGGAAGAGCTAATAATTCAGCAGTGTTAGTTCGTAGTCGAATTACTAAAGAATTTTTTATGGATTTATGGAAACGTGTTGAAGTAAGCCGATCTGGNGAACCAGGNATNTATTTNAATAATGATAAAGATTGGGGAACTAATCCATGTTGTGAGATTGCTTTAAGACCATTTCAATTNTGTAATTTATGTGAAGTTAATGCAAGCGACATTGAATCTCAAGAAGACTTAAATGAAAGAGTCAAAGCCGCCGCCTTTATAGGAACATTACAAGCTGGATATGTTGATTTTCATTATTTAAGGCCTATTTGGCAGAGAACGACAGAAAAAGAAGCACTTATTGGAGTTTCAATGACTGGCATAAGCAGTGGTAGAGTGTTAGGTTATGACATGAAAGAAGCTGCGCGGTCTGTTAAGGCAGAAAATGAACGAGTTGCAAACCTATTAGGAATTAATAAAGCCGCTAGGTGTACAACCGTTAAACCAGCAGGAACCACATCATTAGTATTAGGAACATCTTCAGGTATTCATTCTTGGCATAATGATTATTATATTAGACGTATACGAGTTGGAAAGAATGAAGCAATTTATCAATATCTAGCCACTAATCATCCAGATTTAGTTGAAGATGAATATGAACGGCCTCATGATACTGCAGTTATATCCGTTCCTCAAAAAGCACCACTTGGAGCTATTGTTAGAACAGAATCACCATTCCAGATGTTGGAAAGAATAAAAAGAGTTGCAACTGAATGGGTAAAGTCTGGTCATAGAAGTGGAATGAATACACATAATGTTTCTGCAACTATTTCTTTGCGAGACCATGAATGGGGAGCTGCCGGCGAATGGATGTGGGAAAACAAAGAATATTATAACGGTCTTGCTGTATTACCATACCATGGCGGATTTTATCCACAACTACCAATGGAAGATATATCAGAAAATACATATAGTACCATGCTTTCTTGTCTTAAAGATATTAATTTATCTGAAGTTGTAGAAGTTAATGATGAAACAGATTTAAAAGCAGAAATTGCATGTGCAGGAAATGCATGTGAAGTTGTTTAACTTATAAAGGATGATATGAAAAAATTTTATTATATATATGAAATCAAAGAAGATTGGTCCGAAGTGTTTAGAAAAAAAGAATTCTCCGAACATTCGGCGGTTCAATGGATAAATGAAAAATTACAAAAGTCTAAATATAAAAATAGTAAGTTTAAAATTCAAGCAATTTATAGGGGCCATTCTTCATATACACCAGAAGAAGTTAAAATAAAATAAAAAAGTTATCAAATGTCTAGGATTTACGAGATTTTTTCCTTATCTTTATATATAAAGAAGAGAAAATTAACCATTAAACACTATAAACCATGAAATACGGAACAATACTTCCGGCCGAGGAAGTAAAAGTCGGTCAAATACTTAAATTAAATTATACATCTTATACNTCTTGGGGCTATCATAATCGATATAACGGAGATCAAGTAGGAGGAGTTAATGCCAGCCCGGGCCAAGTAGCTAAAGGAACAGTTTCAAAAATAACTGAAAAGGCTATTTGTGTTGATATAGATGAAAAATATATGTGGCTTCCGAAGAGTATATTGACTCATGATGCAGAGAAAATGGCCGTAAATGAATTTGAAATTGCTCGTTGGTTTTGTTATAAGAATCTTGGTCTAGATTTAAGATCAAAGCAGATTAAAAATTAAAAGTTATGAAAAATAAATTATTAGAAGATCTTTCAGTAGCACGCGATGTTGACTTTTATAAAAGCTTTAACAGAGAGTTTTTTAAAAAGGTTGTAAAGCCAGCTGATGAGCTAAAATTATTTGAGCGGTTAGGACTGTTATCAGATCTTGATGACATTGAAGAAAAGGTTGATATTATCAATCAACATGTTGACAATTTTATGGTAATTACCTTAACCGGACCAGTTATTGCAAATTAAAAAGAAAAACAATTTATGGAAGAATTAGATTTTAAAAATTCGTGTATCGGATTTGATTGGAAGTATATGCCATATTANGATAGAGAATATCTAAAGACTATGTATTGGGATACAGTAACATCACGAAGTGTTATAAAGGAAGGTGAATATACTGGTGTCCCGTTTAAACAAATGTATCCAAATGCTGGAAATTTTGTAGTTGTCCGTGGACATCATGCAAAGCGTAAGTATTTACAAAGGAACAGNCCTGCAGATTTTGCATCGTCACATTTGTTAAAAGGTCAAAAATATTTTCTTTGTTGGAGATATTTTTNATTAANTANTTGGTATTTACAATAATTTTCTTTATATTTAATATGAAAAAAGAAAAACACTATGCCCAAATTTCAATCAACAAAAATATTTGATAATTATACAATTGCTTTACGGCAATGGAAAGCAGGACATTCTCATTGTCAATTATTGCATGGATATGCACTTGAATTTAAAGTATGGTTTGAACCNAATGATACTGCAATTAATGATGGTTTNGANGAAATGAATTGGGTTGTTGATTTTGGTGGATTTAAAGATGCACCAATTGGTAATGGCTTAAAATCATGGATGGATCATATGTTTGATCATACTTTATTGGCTGAAAAAGATGATCCTTATGTTGATATATTCGAACAAATGGGTCAAATGGGAATAGCCAAAGTACATATTTTAGATAAATTAGGAGCCGAAGCNATGGCTAAATTAGTTTATGATAAATTCAATGATGTTTTATCTAAAACAGATGCATCTAGATGTAAGGTAGTTAAAGTTGAATGTAACGAAAATAAAAAGAATTCGGCAATATATTATGAATAGAGATTTTTTACCAATATCAGAAGATTTTTATACAATCCAAGGTGAGGGAGTCACAACTGGATATCCAGCTTATTTTATACGATTAATGAATTGTAATTTAAGTTGTGGAGCTTCTAAGAAACATATGAAAGAAATTAGAACTGGAGATTTTCCACCTGGAGATTTTAAAGGTGATTTACATGATAAAGGAGTAGCTACCTGGACATGTGATACAATTCCAGTCTGGATTAAAGGACATAAAAAACCACATCATTATTTGATTGATAAATGGATCGACCAAGAAATTGATGATTGGATTTATAATGGAAGGGTACATTTAGTATGGACAGGTGGAGAACCCTTAATGAAAGTAAATCAAGAATGTATTGTTAATTTTTTAGAATTTTATGATAGACTTTATGATTCTAATAATGTTTATAATGAAATTGAAACAAACGGAACAATGTATATAGGAGATGAATTGTTCAATCGATTAAATCAAATTAATTGTTCCGTAAAATTGGCTAATTCAGGACATTCAAAAGAAGAACGAATTGTTCCTAAAGCAATTAAAAGAATAATGGAACATGACAATTATTATTTTAAATTTGTAATTAGTAATAANCAAGACTTGCAAGAAATTTTAGANGATTTTGTAACTCCATTTAATATTGATCCAAACCGGATTTGTATGATGCCAGGATTAGACGATCAGGATAATTTTCATGAAAGAACAGCATTTGTATTGGAAATGGCTAAAAAATATGGATTTATAGGATTAACAAGATTACATGTCAGTGCATGGAATAAAACAACAGGAGTATAGAATATGAAAATGAAACCAATGGGAGACCAAGTTCTTTTAAAGGAACAAGAAAAGGCTGAAAAGACAACCTCCGGAATTATTTTAGTTGATGGTATAGATGGACAATTCGTTTATGCAGATGTTATATCAATTGGACCAGGATTAATTAATCCAATGTTAGGAAACATGATTCCAATGGCCGTAAAAGAAGGCGATACAGTANTATTACATAAAAGTAATTTGGGTAGTCAAAAAGAAATTAAATTAAATGATGAAAAATATATACTAGTGCGTGAATCAGAAATTGCAATGGTATCAACAAGTAGAAAATAAAATGAAAGTAACAATTTGGGTTAAGCCAGAACATTTAGAAAAACTTAATAAATTATTAGAATCAAATAATTCATTTACAGAAAAAGATTATTTATGTATCAATTTTTCAACTATTCCAGATGTTGAAATGATACAAGTACAAATTGATTCAGATAAGTTTATTGAATTTCTAGATAGAAGAGGAAATAAATGTAAATCAGTTTTATTAGGATAATTTATGAAAAAATTAAAATACGCTAATTTAAATGATCCACGGACAGAAGCAGAACGTCAAGAAATAATTACTAATGCATCATATTATTATGGACAATATATGGATGCTTTAGGAATTGATTGGCGAAATGATCCTAATTCGAATGATACTCCAATGCGGGTAGCGAAGGCATTTGTTAATGATCTGGCAGAAGGCTGTTATATAGAACCGCCAAAGATTACAACATTTAAAAATGTTAATAAATATGATGGGATAGTATTTCAAGGAAATATTGATGTAAAATCATTTTGTTCACATCACCATTTACCATTTGTTGGTTATGCTCATGTAGCTTATTTGCCTGGCGATAATGTAATTGGTTTAAGTAAATTAAATAGAATTGTAGAATGGTTCGCTAGACGTCCTCAGGTACAAGAAAATTTAACAATGCAAATTCATGATTACCTAAACGAGGTTTGTGATAAGAATGATGGTGTAGCTGTAGTAATAGAAGCAAAACATATGTGTGCTTGTGTAAGAGGAGTTCGTCATAATAGTACAATGATGACAAGTAAATTATCTAAAGCATTCAAAAAAGATCCAGCCACTAGAGAAGAATTTTATAAATTTATTGAAAATATTAAAGCGTAATGTATCAAGCAATATCATATAGGAGGCGTGATAATACCGTACATATTTGGGACGATAAACTCGGACACCAAAAAATAAAATATAAGCCGTATGCTTATAGAAAATCTTCTTCCGGAAAAGATACTGCCTTAGATGGTTCTCGAGTTACAAAAATATTTAAATTTGATAATGAAGAAAGAGGATTATATGAATCAGATCTTAATCCAGAAACTCGTACATTAATAGATAGATATACTGATTCAGATGAAATATCAGTTGGACATAGAACATTATTTATTGACATAGAAGTTGATATTGAAAATGGGTTTCCTACACCAGAAGAAGCTCAAAATGAAGTTACGTCCATAGCAATTTATGATTCTGCCGGCGATCAAAGATTTGTTTGGATATTAGATAAAGAACAAGCAGTAATTACTACAGATAAAGTTATTTCGTGTTTTAATGAATCTGATTTATTAAGTAAGTTTCTTATGAAATATTATGAGATACAACCTACAATAATAACTGGATGGAATATAGATTTCTTTGATATTCCATATTTGTATAATAGAATGTGTCGGATATTAGGTGAAAAAACAGCTAGATCATTATCACCTATTAAAGATGTTATTTGGCTTAAACATAGAAATAGATATCGTATTTCTGGAGTATCTTGTTTAGATTATATGGCTTTGTATAAAAACTTTACTTATAATGAAGAATCAAGTTATTCTTTAGAAGCTATATCACAAAAAGAATTAGGAAAAGGAAAACTCCAATATGAAGGAAGTCTAGATGACTTAATGAAATCAGACATTAACAAGTATGTTGATTATAATATGAATGATGTTGATCTTGTTGTTGAGATAGATGAGAAAATGAAGTTATTAGATTTGGCTCGTGGTATATGTCATAAAGGTCATGTTCCTTATGAAGATGTATATTTCGCGACTAGATATTTAGATGGCGCGGCTTTAACTTATATGAAACGATTAGGAATCGTAGCACCAAATAAACCGCCTCGTGAAGAAATTAGACATACAGACTTACTAGGAGCTTATGTAAAGGCACCAAATCCTGGAAGGTATGAATGGGTATATGATTTAGATTTAACGTCTCTATATCCAAGCATAATCATGACATTAAATATATCACCTGAAACTAAGGTAAGTAAAGTTGATAATTTCAAACCTCANTCATATGTTAAAAATATACATCAAGAGTTTACAACTGATAAACAGTCATGGAAATCACCAGCCGACCTAAAAACATATTTAACAGATAATAACTATTCCATTGCTGCTAACGGAGTGGTTTATGATTTAACTAATAAAGGATTTATTCCATCAATATTAGAAAAGTGGTTTGCAGAAAGAGTTGAATATAAAGATTTAAGAAAAGAATACGAGAAAAAAGGAGATACTGCTAAAGCAGAATATTTTGATAGATTACAGCACGTAACTAAGATTTTGTTAAATTCTTTTTATGGAGTTTTGGGTAATCCAACCTTTAGATTTAATGACCCGGACAATGCAGTAGCAGTTACAAGTACAGGGCAACAATTAATTAAGTTTACTGCTGATATCGGCAATCAATATTATCTAAAAAAATTAGGAGTTGAAAAAGATTATTGTATATATACTGATACAGACAGTACATTTTTTAGTTCATTACCTTTAATAAAACATAGTCATCCAGATATCGATACTACAGATAATCAACTAATGGCTGAAAAGACTATTGAAGTTGCATCTGCAATTCAATATTTTATAAATAAATCGTATGATATTTATGCTGAAAGATTTCATAATGTAACTACACATAAGTTTCATATTAAACAGGAATTGGTTGCTAAATCTGGACTATGGGTTGCGAAAAAACGATATGCACAATGGATTGTTAATGCAGAAGGACATGCAGTAAATAAATTAGATGTTAAAGGATTAGATGTTGTAAGGTCATCATTCCCTCCGGCCTTCAGAAAGTTTATGGCAGAGGTTTTAAAAGATATTTTGAACAATATTAAAAAAGAAGATCTGGATGAAAAGATCTTAACGTTTAAAGAATATATGAAAACATTAGATAATATAGAAATTATGTTTCCAACCGGAATTAAAAATATAAAAAAATATACCCGGAAAGGGGACCAACCATTTACGGCTAAAATGAAAGGAACTCCAGTTCATGCTAAATCTGCAATAAATTATAATGATTTATTAAAACATTATGATATTAAAAAAGTCCGGGAAATTGGTAATGGTGAAAAAATTAAATGGACGTATCTTAAAGAAAATAATATGGGATTAGANACAATGGCTATTAAAGGATCTGATGATCCGGAAGTAATTGTTGATTTTATAAACAGTTATATTAATTATGATAAGATATTTAAATCAGCATTTGCAAATAAATTAAATGATTTTTATGGTGCAATGAAATGGGGAAGAATCCCAGAAAATAATAATTTAGGTAAATTTTTTACATTCAACTAAAATAATTCTATTAAAAATAAAACGAAAGGAATAAATATGGAAACAATTATTTTAGTATCAGTTTTGTCAACATTGGGTGTAGTTGCTATAGTGGGAGCTGTAGTGGTTGCGTTTAATAGGTTAGGCAATAAAGTTGATGTTGATGATTTCAACAGATTTATGGATGACAGTTATCGTAACGCTGAAACGGTGGCTGGAGATATACATCGAAGGATTGATGATGTTGATAATAATGGNCGTCAAAACATAGACGAATGTTTTAGATCAATTGATTCACGATGTGATAAACTTTACAGCGAAATAAATTCTAAAAAAAATAAGTAACATATTTTGATGGAATTATTTGGTTGTTTGTAAAAAATTTCTTATATTAATATAAATAAAAAAGTTATAAAGATGTACGGAAAAAGTTACTGGTATGGTAAAGAAGTAGAAGGCAGGTTATCTGATATAGAAACTGTATTTGTAAGAGGCCAAGTACCAGAAAATTATAAAGAATATCCACATATCTATTTTACTATAGAATATATTGAAATGGCATGTGTACATGGTAATTGGGATGATATTCATGATATATTAGAAACCAAACAATATGTTACAGTAGAAGCAAATCAGAAAACAATAGATAAAATTCCAATGTCTATATTCAATAAGGT
>JGI25133J35611_10000417_pt1 | contig 23910 bp, 21 predicted proteins | sample ETNvirenome_6_85_FD_35611 | JGI IMG/M metagenome (IMG submission 35611) | reverse complement strand
AACCTCTCAACGGCAAAGATGGCCGTCATCACCCAACAGAGAGCGCGCGGCTCGCAGGTTGTGGTGTGGCAGAGAATGTCCAGAGAGGTGGCCGGTCTCGACGCGAGCATAGACCAGAGAATATTACGACCGAGGCTGCTAGCCCTCGTCCGAGAGGTAGACCTAGAGTCCGAGCTTTGGCCGCCGACACAAGCCGAGCTAAACATAGCCAGGCTGGCGGGAGAGTGGACAGGCCCGACAGGGGCAGAGCTACTCCTATCTGAGGCGACGGTCGAAGAAACCCGACGCGCAGCCGACGTCGGTAGAATCCGGGCAACCTTCAAAAATCCAGTAGGGGCAATCAAAGCCATCCTAAAGCATAGGGCCTTCGGGCCAACGCCGGACCAGGCAATGCTTAACGCATTATCGGCAAAGGCCGCCAAATCGAAGTCAAGCGGGATGGGGTGGGGGACAGCCCTGGCCGCGGCCGCAGCTGTCGGCGCGGGAGCTGCCGTATACACCAAACGAAAAAAGAGGAAATCATGAGCTGTTGCAGTAAATGTGAGTCGGTTGGAAGTCTGGACGAGTCGAGAGAGGTAGCGATGGCGCGCCTAGGGACCGGGCGGCCGCAGGTGATGCCCTTCGGGAACCTGGGCGTGATGCCTACCAGGGAGAACGCAGGACAAGGGAGCCCGGCGATGTGGGCCGCAGTCGCCGGCGTAACCGGGCTAGTCGCCGGGGCTATTCTCGGGATGTACATCGGAAGAAAATCATAGTGAACCTGACCGACTACATAGAGACCTTTGGCGTGGGCAGCTCGTCCGCGGGGGCTTCTAGCTCGGACAGTCTAGGCAAGCAGCTCGGCTATAAAATCGGATGCGACGGCGCGGAGGCGTTCGAGCGGGCGGTGCCAAAATTCCCACTAGCGGGAGGCCCAGAAGAATGCAGGAAAAAAGAGCTTGAGATTCCCACGACAATAGCGGCTCTTCTTAAGCCAGTATTAGACGAAGCAAAAAAAGAGGCTGAGCGAGTAGCGACGCCTAGGATTAAAGCCCGGTTAAGGCCGTGGGCCATAGCGTTACCCCTCGCCGGTATTGCGGTCGGCCTACTGGTAGGGTGGCACTTGTGGAAGAGGTAACCATGCTAAAGAACGTTGGAAACTTTCAAGGGACAGAGCTGTGCGGCGTAAGCGCACAAAAGTTTAAGACCGGAACAATTTTTAAATGCGTCCCGGCTAAATGTCTGAGGTCAGTGCAGAACCAGGGGCTAGTGGACGCCGTCGCGGTCTGGCAGGCAGAGGCAGTCAAGACGATAGGCGCGCTGGAGGCAACGGGGCAGCCCCAGAATATTCGTTCGGCGAACATCATCAAAGCTAGGCTTAGAAGACTGGCAGACGAGTCGCCACAGGGGCCTTCACACATTAGTCTAGCCTTCAACAACGAGGGCAAGCTGATAGATATGGCCGCCGACGAAGACTGCGCCCCAGCGTGCCCAGAACATTCAGGATGTATACGGTGGTGGTGGGTGGTTGCGCTCGGTATGGGAGCGGCGTACCTTGGGAGCCGGTACAAGAAGTGAACGCAGAACAGCGGGCAGAGGTCCGGGCCTACGCAGATGGCGTCGGACGGGCAGCCGCACAGAACAAGCAAAAACCGGACGACTCAGGAGCAATCCTATGGGCCGCCGCGGCGGCAGCTGCCGTCTTAATAATTTGGAGAGCAAAAAAATGAGCGGGACTTATCTCATAGAGCCCATCGCCGGGCTCGGCTTCGTCGAGGCGGCTAAAAAGATGAACGACCGGATGGCAGCCGCCGCCGCCTCGTATAACTCAGGCACAGGCCGAAGCTACTTTAGCGTGAAGTCAGGCGCGCCCTTCGGTCAGGGCTCGCAGGATATGGCCCGCGCAGTGTACGGCCTACAGATGTCGATGTATGACAACTGTCGAACCGTCGACGAATCTACCCCAATTTCGATGGGGCTCGACGCATCGTGCGCCAATGTAGACGGAAAGCTTGGGCCGGACACAAAGGCAGCCATCAACCGACTACCAGAACCAAACGGCCCGTACAAAGTCGCCAATCTTCTAGCCCTATCAAGGGGAGAGGAGGTCCCTCGCCTCAGTACGCAAGATATGGCCAACGCCGCGTCTACCCTAGGAATCGGCGAACCGATACGCACCAAGCAAGTCGTCCCAGGTGAACCAGACCCACCGGGGACACCAAGCACCACCGACAGCTCCAACACGTGGCTCATCGCTGCCGGCGCGGTGGCCATCGGTGTAGCGTTCTGGATGCTAGTTCGGAAGAAGGGCAAGTGAAGCTCGTAGGGGTAGGCAGCCTCGGAGAAATGCCGGCAGAACTCGAGACCCCACAGCAGAGGGAGTCGGCGTATCTAAAGGCCAGGGCTTTAGTGCTCGACACCATTAGAGCCAAGAACAAGGCCGCGGCCATCATCCGAGACGGCGCAGGGTCGAGAGAAGGACTAATTGAGGTCGTGAGAATCGAAGGCCGAATAAAGACCAACATTGCGAGCTGGTCAGCCTTCGCCAATTCTGTCCTTGAGCAGGCGTCCGGAAAAAATGACCCATGGGTCACGAGAGGGGCCAGAGTGGTTGACCCGCTGTCCGGGCTGGGGGCGTTGCCCCCGTTAGCCGTCTGGGTCATCAAATTAGCCCTAGGGACCGGGGCTGCAATGCTCGTCCTGCATTCAGCGGGGCAGTTTTTGATGGCATACAACGGCAGCCTCGCAATGACAGAGTCATGGTCTCGGACGCTAGACGCATACAAGGAGTGCGCCAACGCAGCACCGACGCCAGGGACCCAAAGAGACTGTTTGCCTATCCTGACGGCTGGGCGAGCCACCGTGACCGACATCAAAGAGACCGCGCCAGCCATCTCGTTCGGAACGATGCTAATTATTGGCGTCGCGGTGGTCACGGCGGGAATCGTGGCCGTTAAGGTCATCGGCGAAGACCGGTGAGCAGAACACCGTTCAGGGGACAGTGGGCCGACGTGGGACCGAAAAAGCTAAAGCCGACCACGCGGAAGGCTATAAGACAATATCTGCTCCTTCCCTCGTGTCCGGACGAAGTACCCACCGCTGACGAGCTGGCAAAGGGCGCGGGCATACCCAGAATAGACGCCCGGCGAATGCTCGGAGAGGTCAAAAGACTGCGATTCCCGAACCAGGCGCAGACAGTAAGCCAGTGGGACGCAGTGTGGGCAGACGCCAAAAAACAAGCGCGAGCCGAGCCGCCGCCGAGAAAGAAAACCAAGTCCGAGCCGTTGCCACCCTGCTGGGGAGAATGCGGGTCGTGGCGTAAGGCTAAAAAGTCAGAGACTACGTCGCATAGCGGGCTGGTAGCCGTCGGACCTCAAAGTGTAGTGTTTGACTCAGAAGGCCGAAGCTACCCGGTGCGGTGGGAGCTGTACGAGCTGGACACAGACAGCGACGTCCTAAACGAGCGAAGACGACCGGGCACCTACAAGAAGGGTAAAGCTCTACGCGGTCCAGACATAGCGCAGCAGTTTAACCAGAACACAGATAGCTTCGCAGTCATCAAGCCGTCGCACGACCCCTTTACCGGCCAAGGACTAGAGCAGAAGGGCTATAGATACCCCAAGAAATTCCAAGCGAGGGAGCGAGGCAAGAAGGCCCAGCTACAGCAGGTCCGCGCCATCGCAAGCAATCTAGACCCGCTAAGGCTCGTGGCACCGTCTACCAGCCCAGTTGATAGCTCGCCAGTAGTTTGGACAGGCGCGGAACACCCGGCATTAGGTCCAGCAACATTCGCCATAGCGGGCAACGGGCGTCTGATGGCGGTGTATCAGTGGTACAAGACAAAGAAGACCAGACCAGCAAGGTCGGATGAGATGCGCCTAGCCATCACCCGTCGGTTCCAGTCGAGGCCGCTTGATAGAATCGTAAGGGCCACCACGCTGCCCGTCATCGTCCGGGCGGTACAGGTAGACAAGGCGGGCGCCGAGCGGCTAGCGGCCGCGAGCCAGTCCGGAGACGTTGGAGAACTAACGACCCTAGAGCGAGCCGCTGGCAGGCTCAGGGCAACAGGGAAGACGTCGCCCCTGGAGTATGGCCATTTCAATTGGAACGCCAACATCGAAGCGGACAGCTTCAAGCGGTTCGTCAGCAGAAATAAGCAATGGTGGTCCAACGTAGCGGGAGACCTGGGTCAAGCCAAGCAATGGACAATAGCCGAGCCAGAAGCGGGCGCGCAGTACGCGACGGACATACTGGTAGCCGGGCTCGGGGCAGCGGACTGGCCGAAGGGTCGAACGTTCAGAACCCAGGAGGCCCTAGAGGGAGCAGCTCCGGTCATCTGGACCCTAGAACAACTCATAAAAGAAAATAGGGTCTACCCCGAATGGTCACTTTTGGCCGTGGCCCAACAGGCCCAAAAATGGGTCTCAAAACGCAAGTCGAAAGACAGCGTGAAGAACCTAACCAGGGACGTAGAGATTGACCACCGGCAGGGGTGGATGTTTGAGCCGGACCGGCTAGACGCCCAAGGGACACCCAGGCTAGCGGTGGCCCTCGCAGCGGTAATTCTGAGAGCTGCAGGCCGGCAGAATCCATCAAATGCGTGCTCGTTGATGCTGGGCAAGTACGTGGTAAGGGCCATGAAGTACTCACCGGAGCAAGCGGGAATGTTCGGCGAGGAAAAAGGAAACCCGGCGGGAGAGCTGGCGCAGATTGCCAATATTAAGTTCCAGGAGGCTAAGGTGGCGAAGAAGAACCCAGAGCTGACGCAGCGACAGCGCGACAGGATGCCAGCTAAAGACTTCGCGTTGCCCAAGGAAAGAAAGTTTCCAATTCCAGACATCAAGCACGCACGAATCGCGATGGCCTACGCATCCAAGCAGCCGCCATCTAAAAGAAAGAAGATTGCTCAGGCGGTGGCAAAGAAATTTCCGCAAGCCAAGAAGTGGCCCAGCGTACAGAAGGCAATAGGACCCTCCAAAAAGAGAAACCCAAGCCGCAGGGGGTCAAGAAAGAAGCCAGACCGCCCGCAATGGGTAGAGCTAGGCCGCCGCGTAGATATGTTGGTAGATATGCCGGGCGGCGTCACCAGAACCATCGAAATGAGAGACCGTTGGAGGCTCGCGACCGACGAGGAGATGTCTCTAATATTCTTCGTGAAGGTGAGGTGGAAGGGCTGCAGAGGGAAAAAGCCTAACGCCAAGACGCGCGCGGCCGATGCGTGGGAGTCGTGGACCTGGGGAGGCCAAGTGGACGAGATTTGTTCTGCGTCGCGGCCGGAAGCAGGCCCCTGGAGGACAGTCGGTAGAATCCGCGCGATATACTACGACGGCAGACTCGCAGAGGAGGCCGAAGGGCCGGCAAGAAGAGTTCATAAGTTTAAGCAGCCTTTTCCACGGTTGCAAAAGTCACCCGATGGGTTCAGGATAAGCCGAGGAAGTTCGAACCCGTCGCGGTATAGAATAACGGATAGGGGTATAGTCGGATGATAGCCGGATACCTTGTAAACCCAAGCCGCGCTAAGCGCAGGAGCAAGAGAACAATGGCAGCAAGACGAAAGAGGCGCGCGCCAACGAAGCGACGCCGCAAGACTCGGTCCACAAGAAAAGGCCAAGTGCGAAAAACTGCGCGACGTGCGTATTCTAGGCGTAGACCAAACCCAGTAACCCGTAGGCGGCGCCGAGTCGTCGCAAAGCGGAACCCGGCTGGAGACGTCCTAATGGGCGCGTTGATTGCGGGCGGCGCGGGCGCAATTCTAGCAGCCATAAACCAAAAACTGCTAATCGAAGGCCCAGCCAAAGCGGCATACGAACTCAAGAAGACAAAGCCCGAGGCGACGAAAGCCGACCTAGAGGGAGCGTCAGCCATCCCGGTAGCAATCCGCAGCGGTTGGGGAAACATCCTAACGGTAGCCGGAGCAGGAGTAGGTATCGCGCTCATGATGGACGCATGGTCCAAGAAGGGCTCAAACATCCAAAAGGCAGCCATCCCAGTCGCGGCCGGTTCCATTGCGTACGCTGCGGCGACGGCCGTACACGGCATGATGATGAAATCGGCTCTTAAGGAAGACTGGGGCAAGCAAGTGGCAGCGAACGCATGCGCCAACATAGCCGCCGGAAAAAATCCGGACGGGACGGAGCTGGGCGTACTGATGGAAAGAAACCAAGCGGCACTTCTAGCCGAATCTGACTTGAGTGTTGGAACAAACGACGTAGGCGAGCTGATGGAAGGCCGTCTGCCCTATGGGTACTTCTAAGAAGTAACAAGGATTTACACAATGGCTTCTAATTTAGTAAGAGCGGCACAGCCGCAAATCCGCAAGAGCGCATTCCCGCTCTATGACACCGTAAAACTCGGTGGCTCTGGCACAATCAACGCCCAGACTATCCGGCTCTTTCAGAACGGACAGGGCTCACTAGCCGACGGGTTCACGACGGCGCCGGGCAAGACTGCAGCCGAGACAAACCTTGCACGAAATGGCGGCCTGCCCCTGGGGCAGTCCTATCTGGTTCGAAGCTTCGGCGTTTCAATTTGGGCGTCCGACATTTCCGGCGCGCCTAGCAGCTCCGGAAGCGCGTTCTCGACGGGGTACGACGTCGAGCAAATCGCTAGAGACGCTGTCGTAAGCTATACCAGTGGCGCACTCAAGCAGACGTACGGCCCAGCAATCATGTTTCCAGCCGGATTCGGCATCGTGGGACAGCAGCTCGGCAACGACTCGACCAGCTCAACCGGTACGACCGACTTCTACGGTGGCAGCATCAACAACAACGGATTCCCAGCGAGCGGGGCTCGGTACCGACTCAGCGAGCCGATTATCCTTACGGATGGCCAGTCGTTTAGCTGGGAGGTTGAGTTCCCTGAGCAGCTCACGCTGTTGGTTACTTCCGGTTACTATCGGCTACAAATCGGACTCTTTGGAGAAAGCTTCCAAGAGGTAACTCAGTAGGGGCAGAGGGCGAAAGCCTTGGCCTAGGCCGCGTCGTCAAACCAGCGGCGCGGCCGAAATTTCTAGAGGGTCGTCGAGGCCTTTTGATACCGTGAACCGGGGTTTGGGTTGGTAGCTGGAGCCCCGGTCCGCATTGCACGCCAACCATCACCGGAAGGGACAAAGAATGAACCCCAGGGGAACCCCAATTTTTTACATCGCCGAGCTGACCGATATACCGAACACCACCGGTAAGGCGTCGACCGTCGTCAACTTCAACGACTCCGGAGTAATTCGGTCGGTCGCGTTTGCAGCTCTGGACTCCACGGGCAACGTGCTCGATATGAATAGCTTTCTCGTCAACATCTACCGACAGAACCAGAAGGGGATGGTAACGCAGGCGGCCATTGCTTCTACGATATGCACAGCACCAGGGGGCTCACTCGTCGGAACGGGTACGGGCTTTACTCTCCCACCGATGATGGGTGACTTTAGGGTTGAGCAGCTCACACAGCTGGTTGTCGAGGTGTCCAACAAGAACGCAACAGACGCCGACCTAGTGCACGTCGTCTTCGCCTTAAATGCTGACAGTTGATGAGCCACGAGAGCCAGAACGGGTATATAGGACCGGCAGAAAAGCCGTCCAGCCCAGTAGAGTGGACGTTGCTCAATCGCGGCCGTCCCACGGTCGTAAACGTCACGAAGGCAACCCTCTTCGAGGCAGACGTTACCGGGTTTGACTCGTTCGGGGTCTCGGTGTCTTCGCCGAACATCGCCACCCTTGACACCTTAACGGTAGAGGTGTCGACACCAAGCGGAGCCGTCGTAGACACCTACACGATTACCGGCTCGGCCGGTTCGCCCTTCGCGGCGATTAGCGCAGTGGCACTCCCGGTAATCTGGCCTAGGTACGTCGTAACAGCGGTAGTCACNTCCAGTGGCACGGCGGCAGACACGACGGTAGACGCGGTAATGTTCGTCCGGAGGACATCTAGGGATGCCTAAACAACCGATTCCCGCGCCACCGGTACACCCCGTATGTGATACGGCTGTGCCCCCAGCGGCACACGTCTTCGGGTTTGCCTCTCTGGTCGTGACCGGGTTCGCCGTGCCAGCCATTTGGTATATTTCCTCTCAGGATAAAATTTCTCCCGCGGATAGGTGGGTACTTCGGGGAGCTGCCGGAGCCACCGCCCTCGTCGCAGGACCTCTGGCTCTGTACTATGTGAGCGTACTAAGAGGCCATCGATGATTTACAGAAGCCTAGGCCAGCAGGGGACAGAGTGCCCAGGAGGCAGAACCCAGACGCCGCCGACTGGATGTAGAAACGACTGCCAGTGTCCGGCGCCTTTCCCAACCTGCCAGTACGGCAGGTGCATTAACTCGGGCGGCAGGACTGCCCAAATGGAGAGGGAGCGCGTTAGGGATACAGAGAAGAAACAGAAGGAAACGCTAGAAAAGAGAAAGCAGCAGGAAGCCGCCAGCTCGGAGACCCCGACTGGGCCAGGCTCGCCCACTGTGATGGTGGTCGGGGCCTTGGTAACCGCTTTCGCGTTCTTCTACGTTGTAAAGAGCTGGAAGTGAGGTTGGAAGATGAGGCCGGAATCTATTGCAATCGCAGCCGGAGCCATCGCTATAGCTGTGGGGCTGACGAGAAAGGCGGCACAAGACAGCGCGAGCGAGCCAGCTCCAAAGGTTCGGTATTCCGACGCCGAGCTAGACGCTCTGACACGCCTTCTACTGAGCGAGACGTCCAACAACGAATCTAAGCACTCTGCCGACGAGAGGCGAGCCATCATCCAGACGGCAATCAACCGCCACCTCTACGACGCAAGGAAGCCAACTCTCCTACAGGTCGCGACGCCGCCCGGAATACCGAATTGGAATGCGTCGACAACCTACAGAAAGCTGTGGACAACAGCCAACACCAGGTTTGGCAGGGCGGCCTATACAAAGGCGCGCGCGTTCGTCAAGGACTATCTGGACGGCAACCACCCAAACCAAATCGGAACCCGGCAGGGGTTTCTACATTGGTCAGGGATGCGAAGGTGCGCCGCGTCCGAAATCGGAGACAGGCGTGGGAAGTTCAAGTGTGCGCGGTCGCAGAGCGGGGGGCAAAGGTGGTTCCCGGTCTGGTCGGTCAAGCCTGACGCCATCGAGATAGGGCGAGGAAGGTTCAGCTAGTGGCGCGCCTAGAGTCGTTACTCGTGGTGGTCGGAGCTGCGGCCATCGCCGTCGGACTGACCAGAAAACCCAAGCCAGACCATGGCCCGAAGTGTGGGCCGGCAGACGGACCCAGGCGCGTAGTGGCTCTAGGCGATAGCATCACCGTGGGCTGTCAGTACCTCAAGAGCTTAAAGTCAACCCTCCCGCCAGGCTCTCAGGTCCGATGCTATGCCTATGGAGGGTACGGCGCGGAGGACATCGCAAAAAAGGGTCTAGCCAAGGCCATCGCATGGAGGCCAACGGACGTGGTCGTGCTGGCCGGGGTGAACGATATGTCGTCCGACCGGCCGCCAGCTCGAATAGTGAAGGCCATTCGGAAGATGCTGTCCGCAGCTGCAGCTGCAGGAGCGCGCCCCATAGCTATTGGAATCCTGCCGTGGGCGTCGTACCGACGCAGCAACGCGAGGAGGCAGGCCGGGACGGCCGAGATAAACCGGGCTCTCGCCTCTACACCTGGGGTCTGTTACGTGGACCCAGTCCGACTATCGGACGGAGCCGGAGGGTTAAGGCGTGAGTTCTGGGGTGGGAGGCGAGGGACCGACCCGCTACACCCAAACAAGAACGGACTCAACCTGCTGGGTAGGGAGATAAAGAGGCAAGCATTCTGAAAAAGGGAACGCCCGGAGCGGTTCATAGTCGCTCCGGGCGCAAGAGGTAGTCTAAAAAGACCACGCCGTAGGAGGCAAAATGATACCAGATACACGCGAAGTAGCCAACCCAAACCCGCCTAGCGGGAGTGTTGCTAGTAACACAACCTGTTCTAACCCCATTGGGTTCGGCGAGGCGTTCGGCTACGTAGACGACACGACACCACCAAAACCACAGAAGAAGGTAGACGCCCAAAGCTACCTAACCGACTACTGTAGGTCGTCGGCCATCTTCGAGCGATTCAACGGGGATGGGGCACCGATGGCATACGACGGGCCAACGCCACCGAAGCCCAGGAGGTCGGACGGGGGCGGGTTCGCGCTAGCGTTCGGCATCGACTCCCTAACCCTAAGCGTAAACATTCAGTTCGCGCCGTCGGTCCTAGAGACTCTACAGGAGCTAAAGGAGCGCGCGGCATCTGGAAGGGTAGTCGTGGCGTCCGGGCCATTTCGCTTCGAGCTGCTAGCGTTCGGTCTATCTCCGCACTGGCGGTTTGTGCTGAAAGGCCCAGCGGCCACCATCAAGATGAGAGCCAGGGAGACCTTCGACTTGAACGCCCAGATAGACGTCAGGAGCCAACTGCTATGGAGCCTGGGGCCACAGGGAGCCATAGACCTGCTGACAGAGACGCTACAGAGGTGGGCGTTGCAGGACGTCGGAAGGCTAAAGGGGATAGGGGTACCAGTGAGCGAGAGGAGCATAGGTCTCGACGTGTCTAGGTTGGACCTCTGCGCAGACTTCCTCGGCCAGCCATTCGACGGCACCGAGATGGCATCCGGGCGATTCATCACGCGCGCAAGGAAGCGAACGGTCTACACTCTATCGGAGTGCCACGAGCGTGAGACGGTCGAAGGGTGGCACATCGAGGCAATTAGGAAGCGGCTGGAATCGGCAAAGGAGGGTCACAGTCTAAGCAGACTGCGCGCCGACGTGTTATCGACGCTAGGAGCAAAGCCGGAAACACGGGGCGAGAGAATCGGAGAACACGTGAGGCAGGCCGCCTATACGTCTGGTCGGACCCTAACGGGTTTTAGCTTCGGAGCTGGGCACCTAGTCTGCAGGATTTACCGTAAGGACATTGAGATAAAACAAAGTAAGAAGCTTTGGTTCAGGGACATCTGGAGGGAGAGGGGATACGAGAGAGACGCGAACGGGTTTCCACCAGTGTGGAGGGTTGAGTTCCAGATACGAGCCGAAGCACTCAGGACATTTTACTCAGAGGGCCGGCCGCTGAGAACGTGGAAGGATGTAGCGCAATCGCTCGACGCACTGTGGGCACAGCTGACAGGGAGGCCGGGAGGGAAACACAAGGGCAGCGGGTGGCTATCATTCAGGGACGCGGGAACCGACAAAAAGCGCGAGAGGTGGCCCATCAACCGATGGTGGAGAGACGTGCAGCTAACCCACTGGTCAGACTCAACCTCTTTGGAGAGGATATCAAGGGGACAGGTGGTGAGGCGAGGACAAGCAATCCGACCGAGGACAAGGGAGCAGACGATATCTGCATGGTGCGCCGGTTCGACGATAGGCGCGCGGACCGGGCAGGCGGCGGCTGCCCAGCTGGGGCCACAGCTGGCGGGCATCGGAGCGGCGTACGCGGCCGCGCTGCAGCTGGGGGCACAGCTCTCGGACCCGCAAACACAGGAAGAGGCCAGGAGCAGAGTTCTGGCAGCCGTCTCCGACGCGCTAGACGACGCAGGGAACATCGCGCAGAAGGTGTCGACCGCTGCGGATAGGCTATCAATCCGGGCAAACTGGCGAAGCAAAACCCAGAGGGATAGGGATTAGGAGTAGTTGCGAAATTTGCAAATCGATGTTAACTGAACAAGGCGCGAATTTCCGCGCGGCTGTAGGAGCATAGAAAGAATGAACATAACGAAGACAAGTAGCCTGGTAGTAACGACCCGCGGGGATAGGGAGTTCATAGTGCCACCCGACCTGACGTATTTAGGCGAATTCATCGAGCACTTTCTCAGGAAAGCGGGGCCAAGGCAGTGGGACTTCGAGACGCCGTGCCTACTGCTTGGAAGCTTCCTAGAGGGCATCCAGTCCATAGACGACGCCCTGGGAGAGGCAGCAAAACACCCGGACTTTAATGAAGACACAGTTGAAGACCTACTTGAAAGACGCGAGAACCTAGTTGACTACATACACACGCTATGCATCGAGCATACCCGGATGCCAGAGAACGACACCGTCTACCGAAGGTCCGAACCGACCAGGGGCGAAGCATGATGCCCACGATTGACACCCTAATCGGTTACGGCACAAGGCTAGCAACGGTATTCAACGTCGACCTTGGGAAAGATGGGGTAGTCCGTCTTCGGGTGGCTTATTACGACGCGGAACAGGGCGAGACCGTGAAGCGGTGGGTGGACATTGCCGAGGTCAACGTAGGGCGAAAGCTTAAGAGCCTGATAGAGGACACCCTCGAACGGAAGAAAGCAGAAGAGGACACCATCGAAGTGAAGGCAAAGGAGCAATGAGCCATAGAAAAAAGGAAGACCTGACCGAGTATGAGATAGCGAATTTCAGGGACTGGGTCCAGGTGGTGAGGGACGGTAAAGGGTGGACCCTAGAGGAGGCCTACACGTTCTTCAACGAGTCGTCGGCTTTCTTTCAACAGGGCGTCATCCGGCGAGAGTGGTACCGTTACCCAAACCTAACCGAGGCAGAATGGAGCGAGTGGTACAGCACCCGCGACGCCGCACCACGCGTACCAATTAGGCGAGACCCACTCAAGGAGCCGACCAAGTACTACCGGCGCGACCGAGCCTACACCATGGATGAGGTAAAAAAAATGAAAGGCTATTCAGAGGAGGCTATGAAATGACCAAGAAAGCAGCACCGAGAAAGGCACCAAAGAAGACGCCCGAGGCGAAAGCGAAAAGGCCAAAGAGTCCAGACGGAACAGAGCTAGACGCACTGATAAAACGAAACCAAGCGGCTCTGCAGGCCGAAAGAAAGAAGGAAATAAACCTCATGGCGTCGGCCTTCCTTCGGTACCACCGATTGCGTCAGTCAAAATCGGTCGAGCAGACGGCCGAGCAGATGGGCATCAGCACAGACGCGCTGTACCGGCTGGAGCGCGGAGGCTCTTGGACGCTTGCCAACGCGGTCGCGTATGGAAACGCTATCGGCCTACGTGGGGACCTTCTCGCCATCACCATGCTAGACAAGTTTAGGGTGGGCGTGCGTCACAGGACCCCACCTTATTGCGTCGACCCCTTGTAATGTCTACGGTGGTGACTACGGTAGCATTACCGTAAAACAGCGGTAAATAAGGGGTAGTGACCACATGGAAAACAACACAGAATCACAATACGACGCGCCGCCGGTATGGTTCGACCACAGGGACCGTCCACCGTCTAGGCCAATCTCTCACGCGATAATCTACATAAACGGCGACCGTAAAGGGAGAATGAACCAGCCGGACGTATCGGAGCTGACAAAAGAGGGAATCATGGAGCGGTTCCCAGAGCTGTACTCCGCGGAAGGCCAGGAGGTCCGTCTTGACTTTCGGAGCGAGCAGGGTAGAGGGTCCCTAGCTCACATTACCTATACGGAAGGCGAGGCCATCGAGTCGAGACACGATGGGATGAGACCCGACCTCGCGGAGCTGTCGTCTACTCACCTACTAGTTGACCAGGCTCAACGGCTGATGGCCCAGAACGAAAGACTGCACAAGCAGCTCCTAGAGGCAACGACGGCGAACGCACAGAACACAGTGGACACCCACGAGAGAATGGTGACGATGCTCGCGGCGTCCATGGAGAGAGACCGCACCAGACAAGGGGACTGGTTAGAGCGCGAGGCCCAGTTGAGGCAAGCCGCCTTCGAGCGAAGTTCAACGCAGCAAGGACAGACCGCAAACGCGAATTCCCAACTCATAGAGCTGCTGGTTCCCCTGCTGTCAAACCAACAGAGCGGCGCAATGGATGGAGTCCAGGAAATGCTAGCGGCAAAGCTCGCAGAGGGGATGATGGACAAGATTGAGGGCATCAACCAGCCCGAACCCGCGTCCGACCCCATGGGGCAGCTCCTGCAGGGGATAGGACCGCTTATCGCGGCCAAGCTCGCACCAGAAGGCGCAGTGCCACCGGGACCACCGACACCGGCCTAGAAAAGGTAAGCCGGTTGGGTTAAGCTCGGCCCGTGAAACCGCCAACCAAAATAGTAAGGCTAAGCTGGAGAAACGCCGCGGAGCGAGCTGCGGACCTTCGGACCTTAGTCTGGGCATACTCTAGACACCCGGCCATCAGGCACGAGGCNCTGGTAATTCTAAAGGGGGCAGGCGTCCGGAGGCCGGATAAGGTAAAGTCGGCGCGCGCAATCTTCGAGTGGATGCGCCGCACGGTCCCCTATCACCTCGAAGCCGCGGAACAGNTTGCTACACCGGGGCACATGCTCAGGAATAGGACGCTAGGCGGTGACTGTGACGACCACGCAATTCTGCTCGCCAGTTTGCTAGAGTCGATAAAGATTCCGGCCAGGATTGTCTACTGGACAAAGCCCATGGGGTCTCAAGCGTCACACGTGTCTGTGGCGTTCTGGGATGGGACGGCGTGGAGAAACGCGGACACGACCCAGCCGAACCCAATGGGGTGGGTCCCGCCCGGATTCACGTACCAACTCGGCACCGACGCCGAGAAAAATCCGGGACAGAACCTACAGGACCGCATCGACACGAGGACACCGAACGACACCGGAGACGGCGTCGGAATATTCGGCGTATTCGTAGAACTCTACGAGGCGGGAGAAAACCTAGTAGAGGGAGCAGTAGACCTCATTTCCGACGCAGCTCACGCAGTCGGTGAGGGAATGGGTCTAGTCCTAGAGCTGGGGGAGGCCGTACTAGAAACATTCGCAAACTTTGTAGCCGCATTTCTGGACTTCATCGGAGACCTAGGCGCGGCGGTCGCAGACTTTTTCAGAAGGTGCGTCGAATCATTGATAGAGTGGGCAAGCGACCCTGGGACCTGGATTAGACTACTGGTCAGCCTGATAATCTGCGCGGGAGGCGCGGCAGCTGCCGGAGCCGCCACCGCTGGGGTGGGTGGCGCGGCCGTCATAGGGGCGTGCGCCGCAGAGTGGGCCACCGGAGAAATGGGGGCATTGGCGGTCGACCACGCCACCGGAGAATTCGAGAGAGCCACCGGCCTGGACATTCCAGACGTCCTGGAGCCAGCAAACATTTCAAGGCTAGCGTCCGGCGTCGACTGGGAGACCGTAGGAGAGCTGGCATCAACAGAGGCCGATAAGTTGGCATCGGCAGCCGTGACTTACGCGGAAGCCAGGCTAAAGAAAGAGCTAGAGGGCATACCGTCCCGACTAGAGGCAGCCGTAAGGACGAGGGCTCTAAGCATCCTGCGAGACAGTGCGGCCTATAGGGCTCTGCCCGGCGCCGCTCGACAGTACGTAGAGCAGACGGTCTCGACCGAGACCGCTTCACTCTCGACACTATCAGCAGAAGGGTGGTCAACCCGGCTAGACGCCGCGTCAGAGGTAGTTAACGCAATCCCGGCATGGTCAGAGATGGCACCAGAGCTGCGCGAGGCGATTAGTCAAAAGATGACAGACGCCGCAAGCGCATCGCCGGAATGGGCATCGGCACAGCAGAGAATGAAGGAGCAGATGGTTAACCTCTCAACGGCAAAGATGGCCGTCATCACCCAACAGAGAGCGCGCGGCTCGCAGGTTGTGGTGTGGCAGAGAATGTCCAGAGAGGTGGCCGGTCTCGACGCGAGCATAGACCAGAGAATATTACGACCGAGGCTGCTAGCCCTCGTCCGAGAGGTAGACCTAGAGTCCGAGCTTTGGCCGCCGACACAAGCCGAGCTAAACATAGCCAGGCTGGCGGGAGAGTGGACAGGCCCGACAGGGGCAGAGCTACTCCTATCTGAGGCGACGGTCGAAGAAACCCGACGCGCAGCCGACGTCGGTAGAATCCGGGCAACCTTCAAAAATCCAGTAGGGGCAATCAAAGCCATCCTAAAGCATAGGGCCTTCGGGCCAACGCCGGACCAGGCAATGCTTAACGCATTATCGGCAAAGGCCGCCAAATCGAAGTCAAGCGGGATGGGGTGGGGGACAGCCCTGGCCGCGGCCGCAGCTGTCGGCGCGGGAGCTGCCGTATACACCAAACGAAAAAAGAGGAAATCATGAGCTGTTGCAGTAAATGTGAGTCGGTTGGAAGTCTGGACGAGTCGAGAGAGGTAGCGATGGCGCGCCTAGGGACCGGGCGGCCGCAGGTGATGCCCTTCGGGAACCTGGGCGTGATGCCTACCAGGGAGAACGCAGGACAAGGGAGCCCGGCGATGTGGGCCGCAGTCGCCGGCGTAACCGGGCTAGTCGCCGGGGCTATTCTCGGGATGTACATCGGAAGAAAATCATAGTGAACCTGACCGACTACATAGAGACCTTTGGCGTGGGCAGCTCGTCCGCGGGGGCTTCTAGCTCGGACAGTCTAGGCAAGCAGCTCGGCTATAAAATCGGATGCGACGGCGCGGAGGCGTTCGAGCGGGCGGTGCCAAAATTCCCACTAGCGGGAGGCCCAGAAGAATGCAGGAAAAAAGAGCTTGAGATTCCCACGACAATAGCGGCTCTTCTTAAGCCAGTATTAGACGAAGCAAAAAAAGAGGCTGAGCGAGTAGCGACGCCTAGGATTAAAGCCCGGTTAAGGCCGTGGGCCATAGCGTTACCCCTCGCCGGTATTGCGGTCGGCCTACTGGTAGGGTGGCACTTGTGGAAGAGGTAACCATGCTAAAGAACGTTGGAAACTTTCAAGGGACAGAGCTGTGCGGCGTAAGCGCACAAAAGTTTAAGACCGGAACAATTTTTAAATGCGTCCCGGCTAAATGTCTGAGGTCAGTGCAGAACCAGGGGCTAGTGGACGCCGTCGCGGTCTGGCAGGCAGAGGCAGTCAAGACGATAGGCGCGCTGGAGGCAACGGGGCAGCCCCAGAATATTCGTTCGGCGAACATCATCAAAGCTAGGCTTAGAAGACTGGCAGACGAGTCGCCACAGGGGCCTTCACACATTAGTCTAGCCTTCAACAACGAGGGCAAGCTGATAGATATGGCCGCCGACGAAGACTGCGCCCCAGCGTGCCCAGAACATTCAGGATGTATACGGTGGTGGTGGGTGGTTGCGCTCGGTATGGGAGCGGCGTACCTTGGGAGCCGGTACAAGAAGTGAACGCAGAACAGCGGGCAGAGGTCCGGGCCTACGCAGATGGCGTCGGACGGGCAGCCGCACAGAACAAGCAAAAACCGGACGACTCAGGAGCAATCCTATGGGCCGCCGCGGCGGCAGCTGCCGTCTTAATAATTTGGAGAGCAAAAAAATGAGCGGGACTTATCTCATAGAGCCCATCGCCGGGCTCGGCTTCGTCGAGGCGGCTAAAAAGATGAACGACCGGATGGCAGCCGCCGCCGCCTCGTATAACTCAGGCACAGGCCGAAGCTACTTTAGCGTGAAGTCAGGCGCGCCCTTCGGTCAGGGCTCGCAGGATATGGCCCGCGCAGTGTACGGCCTACAGATGTCGATGTATGACAACTGTCGAACCGTCGACGAATCTACCCCAATTTCGATGGGGCTCGACGCATCGTGCGCCAATGTAGACGGAAAGCTTGGGCCGGACACAAAGGCAGCCATCAACCGACTACCAGAACCAAACGGCCCGTACAAAGTCGCCAATCTTCTAGCCCTATCAAGGGGAGAGGAGGTCCCTCGCCTCAGTACGCAAGATATGGCCAACGCCGCGTCTACCCTAGGAATCGGCGAACCGATACGCACCAAGCAAGTCGTCCCAGGTGAACCAGACCCACCGGGGACACCAAGCACCACCGACAGCTCCAACACGTGGCTCATCGCTGCCGGCGCGGTGGCCATCGGTGTAGCGTTCTGGATGCTAGTTCGGAAGAAGGGCAAGTGAAGCTCGTAGGGGTAGGCAGCCTCGGAGAAATGCCGGCAGAACTCGAGACCCCACAGCAGAGGGAGTCGGCGTATCTAAAGGCCAGGGCTTTAGTGCTCGACACCATTAGAGCCAAGAACAAGGCCGCGGCCATCATCCGAGACGGCGCAGGGTCGAGAGAAGGACTAATTGAGGTCGTGAGAATCGAAGGCCGAATAAAGACCAACATTGCGAGCTGGTCAGCCTTCGCCAATTCTGTCCTTGAGCAGGCGTCCGGAAAAAATGACCCATGGGTCACGAGAGGGGCCAGAGTGGTTGACCCGCTGTCCGGGCTGGGGGCGTTGCCCCCGTTAGCCGTCTGGGTCATCAAATTAGCCCTAGGGACCGGGGCTGCAATGCTCGTCCTGCATTCAGCGGGGCAGTTTTTGATGGCATACAACGGCAGCCTCGCAATGACAGAGTCATGGTCTCGGACGCTAGACGCATACAAGGAGTGCGCCAACGCAGCACCGACGCCAGGGACCCAAAGAGACTGTTTGCCTATCCTGACGGCTGGGCGAGCCACCGTGACCGACATCAAAGAGACCGCGCCAGCCATCTCGTTCGGAACGATGCTAATTATTGGCGTCGCGGTGGTCACGGCGGGAATCGTGGCCGTTAAGGTCATCGGCGAAGACCGGTGAGCAGAACACCGTTCAGGGGACAGTGGGCCGACGTGGGACCGAAAAAGCTAAAGCCGACCACGCGGAAGGCTATAAGACAATATCTGCTCCTTCCCTCGTGTCCGGACGAAGTACCCACCGCTGACGAGCTGGCAAAGGGCGCGGGCATACCCAGAATAGACGCCCGGCGAATGCTCGGAGAGGTCAAAAGACTGCGATTCCCGAACCAGGCGCAGACAGTAAGCCAGTGGGACGCAGTGTGGGCAGACGCCAAAAAACAAGCGCGAGCCGAGCCGCCGCCGAGAAAGAAAACCAAGTCCGAGCCGTTGCCACCCTGCTGGGGAGAATGCGGGTCGTGGCGTAAGGCTAAAAAGTCAGAGACTACGTCGCATAGCGGGCTGGTAGCCGTCGGACCTCAAAGTGTAGTGTTTGACTCAGAAGGCCGAAGCTACCCGGTGCGGTGGGAGCTGTACGAGCTGGACACAGACAGCGACGTCCTAAACGAGCGAAGACGACCGGGCACCTACAAGAAGGGTAAAGCTCTACGCGGTCCAGACATAGCGCAGCAGTTTAACCAGAACACAGATAGCTTCGCAGTCATCAAGCCGTCGCACGACCCCTTTACCGGCCAAGGACTAGAGCAGAAGGGCTATAGATACCCCAAGAAATTCCAAGCGAGGGAGCGAGGCAAGAAGGCCCAGCTACAGCAGGTCCGCGCCATCGCAAGCAATCTAGACCCGCTAAGGCTCGTGGCACCGTCTACCAGCCCAGTTGATAGCTCGCCAGTAGTTTGGACAGGCGCGGAACACCCGGCATTAGGTCCAGCAACATTCGCCATAGCGGGCAACGGGCGTCTGATGGCGGTGTATCAGTGGTACAAGACAAAGAAGACCAGACCAGCAAGGTCGGATGAGATGCGCCTAGCCATCACCCGTCGGTTCCAGTCGAGGCCGCTTGATAGAATCGTAAGGGCCACCACGCTGCCCGTCATCGTCCGGGCGGTACAGGTAGACAAGGCGGGCGCCGAGCGGCTAGCGGCCGCGAGCCAGTCCGGAGACGTTGGAGAACTAACGACCCTAGAGCGAGCCGCTGGCAGGCTCAGGGCAACAGGGAAGACGTCGCCCCTGGAGTATGGCCATTTCAATTGGAACGCCAACATCGAAGCGGACAGCTTCAAGCGGTTCGTCAGCAGAAATAAGCAATGGTGGTCCAACGTAGCGGGAGACCTGGGTCAAGCCAAGCAATGGACAATAGCCGAGCCAGAAGCGGGCGCGCAGTACGCGACGGACATACTGGTAGCCGGGCTCGGGGCAGCGGACTGGCCGAAGGGTCGAACGTTCAGAACCCAGGAGGCCCTAGAGGGAGCAGCTCCGGTCATCTGGACCCTAGAACAACTCATAAAAGAAAATAGGGTCTACCCCGAATGGTCACTTTTGGCCGTGGCCCAACAGGCCCAAAAATGGGTCTCAAAACGCAAGTCGAAAGACAGCGTGAAGAACCTAACCAGGGACGTAGAGATTGACCACCGGCAGGGGTGGATGTTTGAGCCGGACCGGCTAGACGCCCAAGGGACACCCAGGCTAGCGGTGGCCCTCGCAGCGGTAATTCTGAGAGCTGCAGGCCGGCAGAATCCATCAAATGCGTGCTCGTTGATGCTGGGCAAGTACGTGGTAAGGGCCATGAAGTACTCACCGGAGCAAGCGGGAATGTTCGGCGAGGAAAAAGGAAACCCGGCGGGAGAGCTGGCGCAGATTGCCAATATTAAGTTCCAGGAGGCTAAGGTGGCGAAGAAGAACCCAGAGCTGACGCAGCGACAGCGCGACAGGATGCCAGCTAAAGACTTCGCGTTGCCCAAGGAAAGAAAGTTTCCAATTCCAGACATCAAGCACGCACGAATCGCGATGGCCTACGCATCCAAGCAGCCGCCATCTAAAAGAAAGAAGATTGCTCAGGCGGTGGCAAAGAAATTTCCGCAAGCCAAGAAGTGGCCCAGCGTACAGAAGGCAATAGGACCCTCCAAAAAGAGAAACCCAAGCCGCAGGGGGTCAAGAAAGAAGCCAGACCGCCCGCAATGGGTAGAGCTAGGCCGCCGCGTAGATATGTTGGTAGATATGCCGGGCGGCGTCACCAGAACCATCGAAATGAGAGACCGTTGGAGGCTCGCGACCGACGAGGAGATGTCTCTAATATTCTTCGTGAAGGTGAGGTGGAAGGGCTGCAGAGGGAAAAAGCCTAACGCCAAGACGCGCGCGGCCGATGCGTGGGAGTCGTGGACCTGGGGAGGCCAAGTGGACGAGATTTGTTCTGCGTCGCGGCCGGAAGCAGGCCCCTGGAGGACAGTCGGTAGAATCCGCGCGATATACTACGACGGCAGACTCGCAGAGGAGGCCGAAGGGCCGGCAAGAAGAGTTCATAAGTTTAAGCAGCCTTTTCCACGGTTGCAAAAGTCACCCGATGGGTTCAGGATAAGCCGAGGAAGTTCGAACCCGTCGCGGTATAGAATAACGGATAGGGGTATAGTCGGATGATAGCCGGATACCTTGTAAACCCAAGCCGCGCTAAGCGCAGGAGCAAGAGAACAATGGCAGCAAGACGAAAGAGGCGCGCGCCAACGAAGCGACGCCGCAAGACTCGGTCCACAAGAAAAGGCCAAGTGCGAAAAACTGCGCGACGTGCGTATTCTAGGCGTAGACCAAACCCAGTAACCCGTAGGCGGCGCCGAGTCGTCGCAAAGCGGAACCCGGCTGGAGACGTCCTAATGGGCGCGTTGATTGCGGGCGGCGCGGGCGCAATTCTAGCAGCCATAAACCAAAAACTGCTAATCGAAGGCCCAGCCAAAGCGGCATACGAACTCAAGAAGACAAAGCCCGAGGCGACGAAAGCCGACCTAGAGGGAGCGTCAGCCATCCCGGTAGCAATCCGCAGCGGTTGGGGAAACATCCTAACGGTAGCCGGAGCAGGAGTAGGTATCGCGCTCATGATGGACGCATGGTCCAAGAAGGGCTCAAACATCCAAAAGGCAGCCATCCCAGTCGCGGCCGGTTCCATTGCGTACGCTGCGGCGACGGCCGTACACGGCATGATGATGAAATCGGCTCTTAAGGAAGACTGGGGCAAGCAAGTGGCAGCGAACGCATGCGCCAACATAGCCGCCGGAAAAAATCCGGACGGGACGGAGCTGGGCGTACTGATGGAAAGAAACCAAGCGGCACTTCTAGCCGAATCTGACTTGAGTGTTGGAACAAACGACGTAGGCGAGCTGATGGAAGGCCGTCTGCCCTATGGGTACTTCTAAGAAGTAACAAGGATTTACACAATGGCTTCTAATTTAGTAAGAGCGGCACAGCCGCAAATCCGCAAGAGCGCATTCCCGCTCTATGACACCGTAAAACTCGGTGGCTCTGGCACAATCAACGCCCAGACTATCCGGCTCTTTCAGAACGGACAGGGCTCACTAGCCGACGGGTTCACGACGGCGCCGGGCAAGACTGCAGCCGAGACAAACCTTGCACGAAATGGCGGCCTGCCCCTGGGGCAGTCCTATCTGGTTCGAAGCTTCGGCGTTTCAATTTGGGCGTCCGACATTTCCGGCGCGCCTAGCAGCTCCGGAAGCGCGTTCTCGACGGGGTACGACGTCGAGCAAATCGCTAGAGACGCTGTCGTAAGCTATACCAGTGGCGCACTCAAGCAGACGTACGGCCCAGCAATCATGTTTCCAGCCGGATTCGGCATCGTGGGACAGCAGCTCGGCAACGACTCGACCAGCTCAACCGGTACGACCGACTTCTACGGTGGCAGCATCAACAACAACGGATTCCCAGCGAGCGGGGCTCGGTACCGACTCAGCGAGCCGATTATCCTTACGGATGGCCAGTCGTTTAGCTGGGAGGTTGAGTTCCCTGAGCAGCTCACGCTGTTGGTTACTTCCGGTTACTATCGGCTACAAATCGGACTCTTTGGAGAAAGCTTCCAAGAGGTAACTCAGTAGGGGCAGAGGGCGAAAGCCTTGGCCTAGGCCGCGTCGTCAAACCAGCGGCGCGGCCGAAATTTCTAGAGGGTCGTCGAGGCCTTTTGATACCGTGAACCGGGGTTTGGGTTGGTAGCTGGAGCCCCGGTCCGCATTGCACGCCAACCATCACCGGAAGGGACAAAGAATGAACCCCAGGGGAACCCCAATTTTTTACATCGCCGAGCTGACCGATATACCGAACACCACCGGTAAGGCGTCGACCGTCGTCAACTTCAACGACTCCGGAGTAATTCGGTCGGTCGCGTTTGCAGCTCTGGACTCCACGGGCAACGTGCTCGATATGAATAGCTTTCTCGTCAACATCTACCGACAGAACCAGAAGGGGATGGTAACGCAGGCGGCCATTGCTTCTACGATATGCACAGCACCAGGGGGCTCACTCGTCGGAACGGGTACGGGCTTTACTCTCCCACCGATGATGGGTGACTTTAGGGTTGAGCAGCTCACACAGCTGGTTGTCGAGGTGTCCAACAAGAACGCAACAGACGCCGACCTAGTGCACGTCGTCTTCGCCTTAAATGCTGACAGTTGATGAGCCACGAGAGCCAGAACGGGTATATAGGACCGGCAGAAAAGCCGTCCAGCCCAGTAGAGTGGACGTTGCTCAATCGCGGCCGTCCCACGGTCGTAAACGTCACGAAGGCAACCCTCTTCGAGGCAGACGTTACCGGGTTTGACTCGTTCGGGGTCTCGGTGTCTTCGCCGAACATCGCCACCCTTGACACCTTAACGGTAGAGGTGTCGACACCAAGCGGAGCCGTCGTAGACACCTACACGATTACCGGCTCGGCCGGTTCGCCCTTCGCGGCGATTAGCGCAGTGGCACTCCCGGTAATCTGGCCTAGGTACGTCGTAACAGCGGTAGTCACGTCCAGTGGCACGGCGGCAGACACGACGGTAGACGCGGTAATGTTCGTCCGGAGGACATCTAGGGATGCCTAAACAACCGATTCCCGCGCCACCGGTACACCCCGTATGTGATACGGCTGTGCCCCCAGCGGCACACGTCTTCGGGTTTGCCTCTCTGGTCGTGACCGGGTTCGCCGTGCCAGCCATTTGGTATATTTCCTCTCAGGATAAAATTTCTCCCGCGGATAGGTGGGTACTTCGGGGAGCTGCCGGAGCCACCGCCCTCGTCGCAGGACCTCTGGCTCTGTACTATGTGAGCGTACTAAGAGGCCATCGATGATTTACAGAAGCCTAGGCCAGCAGGGGACAGAGTGCCCAGGAGGCAGAACCCAGACGCCGCCGACTGGATGTAGAAACGACTGCCAGTGTCCGGCGCCTTTCCCAACCTGCCAGTACGGCAGGTGCATTAACTCGGGCGGCAGGACTGCCCAAATGGAGAGGGAGCGCGTTAGGGATACAGAGAAGAAACAGAAGGAAACGCTAGAAAAGAGAAAGCAGCAGGAAGCCGCCAGCTCGGAGACCCCGACTGGGCCAGGCTCGCCCACTGTGATGGTGGTCGGGGCCTTGGTAACCGCTTTCGCGTTCTTCTACGTTGTAAAGAGCTGGAAGTGAGGTT
>JGI25133J35611_10000407_pt1 | contig 24166 bp, 23 predicted proteins | sample ETNvirenome_6_85_FD_35611 | JGI IMG/M metagenome (IMG submission 35611) | reverse complement strand
GACAGGGACAGGGACAAGGGCAAGGTCAGGGTCAAGGTCAGGGTCAGGGTCAGGGTCAGGGTCAAGGACAGGGGCAAGGTCAAGGTCAAGGGCAAGGGCAAGGCCAACAGCAGGGTCAAGGTCAATCACAAGGTCAAGGACAACAGGGCCAACAAGGACAGCAAGGACAGCAGGGACAGCAGGGCCAACAGGGTCAAGCAGGTCAGCAAGGACAACAAAGTGGACAAGGGCAACAAGGCCAACAGGGTCAGCAAGGAAGTCAAGGTCAGCAAGGTCAGCAACAAGATAATGGTCAAGGCCAACAACAGCAAGGCGGCGAACAAGGCGGCCAACAGGGACAACAAAACGGCCAAAATCAAGGCGGAAATAACCAAAATGGTCAAAATCAACAGCAACAGGGTCAAACTCAAAATGGTCAGCAAGGCCAACAAGGTTCCCAATCCGACCAACAACAGGGTCAGCAATTGGACAACCAAGACCAAAACGGCGATAACGACAATGACGGTGATGGCATTCCCGATGTCTTAGACAATGATGACGACAACGATGGAATCCCCGATTCACAAGATGATTCACCTACCGACCACGACAATGACGGCATTGACGACCATGAAGATAATGATGCAGATGGTGACGGTATAGACGACAGGGAAGAAATCAATGATGGCGACCCTAACACAGACATTTACGACCACGACAATGACGGTATCGCAGACCGCTTCGATATGGACATAGACAATGATGGAATAGACAATTGGAATGACCAATACGAAAACGGTTCGGATGCAAGTCGTGACCACGATAATGACGGTTTAGACGATGCTGTGGACACCGATGACGACAACGATAACATTCTTGATGTGGACGAATTGGGTGGCTCATGGTCGGAATACCGATATGACCACGACAATGACGGCATTTGGGATGCTACCGATACAGACGATGATAACGATGGATTATCCGATTGGTTCGAGAACAACGATGGCAACCCCGCCACAGGACAATTCGACCACGACAATGACGGCCTACCCGACCACGAAGATTTAGACGATGACGGCGATGGCGTTCTTGACGAGTTTGAGTCGTGAATGAAATCGTTTAGATAGCAACACCGACAATTGATTATCATGTCGGTTCGCAGACAGGGCTACCAATGGGTAATTTCCGATTTGGGTCAATTGCCACCAAAGCGATTGGCAGAATTAACTAAGCCTCAATCTATTTTCGTGTCGGGTTTGGGAAATGCGACATTAAAAGCCCGATTACGCACGAAGCCAACCGAATATATCGTCATCAAATACTTTGGTTCGACCCCCGGAGTTTATGGGACGGGAAATGATTGGGTTCCGGGCGGTTACATCAATTTCAAAATTGGCGTTACTTCCTATTTCCTCGACCTCGATGGGAGGCCCGGACAAGGGTTATCGGGTTCTGCCGCCCCTTACCCTATCAGCCTTGATTACGGCCCTGCATTTGCCTCCGATTGGGATATTGAGATTCCACCCGATACTGATTGGGATATTACCTATTTCGTATCAAATGCGTTCATTGACCCTGTGGAGCAATTTCCACTTACACCGATAAAAACAATGCTATATCCGTGAGGAATTATTATGGGACTCGCTTACAAATTAGATGTGGAATTGTGGAGTGGTATTGGTGATTACATTTCCTATGGCATGATTGAATTAGCCAACAAAGACCCCGACCAATTAGTGTTTGCAGAATCGGCGGATATGTTCGGCGGTATTGATTGGTGCAGAAGATTTTGTGGAACGGCGGCATTAGGCACGGATGATAGCCAAGCGATTTACCCGACAGGAGAATACATCATTCGTGATATTTCATTCATCAATGGTCATTACATCATCGTAGGGTCTTACAAAGCATATTTCCGTGATTTGTATGGGGCGGGGAATCATGGTTACGCATGGGATGGCTTTATCATGCCCTTGCGAGGCTACACCTACGGATTGGTTGATACCTCACCTTTCCTCTATAACAAAGATACGAAAGCATATATCGGATTGAATTCGGAACTCGGTTTCTGTGGATGGGGATTTATGCCTATGAGGATGCCTATTGATATTACACCCGGAGTCATTGGTGATGCCGCCCTCGTTGCCGCAGACAGTTCCGTAGGTCTTCAAGCCGTTGATATTTACAAAAATGACTACGAAATCGAAGTAGGAGGGAGGGCCGCCGAAGATTCTGCAAATATCAAAATCATTACCGTAGGATTTCAATTGGTGGGCGACCCTGTTGCTCAAGGCATGGTTTATGAGGACATAGATTACATCGGCTTCATGTGGAATACTCAATTACTTTCATACATTGATATTACAGTTTCCCCTCCACAGGAAGCCCCTATTGTTGAGTTTAATAGCCCAAAATATGCAGGGGGAGTTTTTGCCGACTACAACACCATTCCACCACTCCCGAAATTAAGGGGAAATGTGATTCAGTATTGGGTGACTCGTCAATCAACGATGCAAACTTCTTGGAGAGCCACAAGCAATTACACTTGTCCACAATTCCTCCCCCTCCCCGGCGCACAAACTCGATTACATGATTTAGATAAATGCTGTGCAATCAGTAATGCACAATCGGGAGGGCCTGTTTATGAGTATAGCGATATGTGGGCGAAAGGTTGGGCCGCTAACGGAGATTCATGGGTCGGACAGCCCCCATTGGGACAGGATGCTTCGACAACAGCATTTAATTATTATCCACGCCGCTTCTTGGATATTTGCACTTACTCAAAGGTTCAAAAGTCGGGGTTCGGAAGTTATGAAATCCAAAGTCCATTTTCAATTACAGGCGACATAAGTGTAGGTGGCGACCCAACTGCGGGAACGCCCACACTTCTTGGAACATACCCTGTGGTAGTAGGAGGGGCTTATCCATCTCAATTCCTCATGGTTAATGCTATCGGCGCACCTGCGAATGATAAACTCAATTACGGCCCTTATCTCGTAGCACACACTTCGGGAGTTTCATTTGTTTCGACAGGGAATAATCTGTGGACTTTCGTTGGCAATTATTCGACAGCCCCCCTTCTTGATTTGAAAGGGGCTTATGGTGTATTTTTCCAAACACCCTATGAAGACCAATCGGCTTCATTTACAGGTTTGAGTCCATCGGGATTGCCCCCTCTTGAATATATTGCTCTCAATGATGTTACCGATGCCGCAGGTGGACGAGGGTGTGCCATCTTCGCAACGAATGAACCTGCTCAAAATCCCGAAATGGCTTTTTATTCTGTCTTAGCCCCTAATCAAAATCCACTCCCTACGACTTATGGCTATCCCTCCGTTACAGGGAATAAATGGTATCAAAAGGCCATGCAATCACGAACATTCACGACCTTCGAGGAAGACAGGGCAAAGGTGGTCAATTATTTTGATTCAACGGATAGTGAATTTGGGACTAACAAACCACAATATGTAATCAATGCCAATAATGGTGAAAAGGTCGGCGTGTTTGGAAATTATCAAAGATACGGTTTAGATGTTTATGATTATGAGAGTGAAACTCCAACATCAGAAAAACAAATGGGTTCTAATTCAAGGCAAGGGTATGGATTGCTCGGATGGCAAAGTGGGACAGGGCCGATAACCTATATGTTCGATTCGGGTCGTGGATGGCAAAAAAATCCTCTATCGGGGCCACCTAATTTTGCCAACCCTCCCGAATACTCCAATGTTGTTCTGAATGTAGGAAAGCGATTCAATGATGCCATTGTTGTAAATCCATCCGATACTGATAGAAAAGCAATTATGGCTCAATGGGACAATGACCGTGACCAATGGATTTTCATATTTTCCGAGCCTACTTCGGGACTAAGTGCAGTTTCGGTGACTTCGACCTTCACAGACAGCCCATTTGGAGAGGCATACCTCGACCAAACACCTAACTTTTTGGCAAAATCTCCATTGGTGGATGATTATTTGACGGGAGCATGGAGTCCGTTTTTGATGACGAATGAATTAGATGGAATCGTTTTCATGGGCGGGGATGATTTGACTAATTCGGGAACGAGTGGGATTTTTGGTTACACAGGGGATGGCCGAAACCTTTGCCCTTCATCATGGGTATATGCCGTAACTGCGGGTGCAACAACACAAACCCCTCCTAACGATTGGGGTTCCACAACACCAATCGGAACGATTGAAGCCAATTATTCAACGATGCTTATTTTCCTCATTCAAGGAACAACGGGCAGAACAGCAAAGGTTTGGGTTGATTACATTCTATTCGATGGTGCAGATGCCGTTATTGCGACCAAACTTCGTGAAAGAGGCATGAAAGTCACTATCGAAGCCGTTGAATGGTTCAAACGGAAGATTATCAATTCGGGTGATTTGAATATCAAGCAAGAGGAAATTGAGATGTGGATGCGAGAACAACAAGACGAGTTCCAAATGATGATGCGAGATGCAGAACGAATGGGTCGTGTCCGAAAGAAGAAAAAGCAAGTTTCTGCTTATGGTCTTGATATGTTGGATTCCATGAATACCGACTTTGAAGACAAAGAGGTTCAAGAGTTTATGAAAGAGTATCTTCCGCAATCTCGCCCACCAACACCCGAAGAACAAATGATTGAGCGACAACAGAAGGGCGGTTATTCTCCCGAATCTAAGAATTATTACGATGAAGTATTTGAGAATTGATTGGATTCTTAATAATCCGAGATTCCCGGATGGCGGAAACGAAATGCCACATTTAGTCCTTTTAATGAGCATTTTATACCAATTCTTAGATAGTGGGCGGAAGAAAGACAGGTAAATGCGGTGTGAAATTCAAACCGAGTGGGAATTGCCGATGTGCATGGACGACATCTGCATCCCTATGGAAATCCCCATAAGTCCACATTTTATGATTCGGGATATTGAAATCAATGCGAGTTCAAGTCCCCTCTCCCATCTTTGCTCAATTTCTATTTGTTTTGGAAACGAAACGGTGTATGAAGGCCCGATTGGAAAACATGGTTTCGTTATGCAAATCACAGAATTAGAACCGAGAGGCGAATATGCTCTCAAGTTTTCTGCGAATTGTTCCGCTTTGCACACCTTGATTGGAGAGCCACCCGACCCTGTGAAGGTAGTCATCCGAGGATATGAGGATATAGACGATGAAGTGGAATTTGGTGACGAGTTTGCTTCGGAGTGGTCGTGATGGAATTATGTTCTAAAGATACACTAAGGGACACATGGAATTGTTTGAAAGAAGAAAACGGTGAGTTATTGCCTATTGTATTGTTTGCAGAATGTATGTGGTGGATATTCATGTTAGTCATAATGAGGGGAATAGTGCAAGGAATCCGCCGATGGTGGGAGAAAAAGAAATTAGCGAAGCGTATGAAGCAAGAATGGGCTGATAAATGGACATTCCCTCCCCAACGGAACAATTAGATAGCGAACACCCCCATTATACCCTATGCTCATCCTCTTTACAGGAAAGGGTGGTGTGGGTAAATCCACAATTTCTGCCACTACTGCTATACACCATGCAAAAGAAGGGAAGCGAACCATTCTTGTTTCCTCCGACCCTGCTCACTCCACAGACGATGTTCTCGGAGAAAAGGTAGGATTTTCCCCTACGGAAATAGATGAGAACCTATGGGCTATGAATATCAATGCCGAAAAACAGGCGAAGGACTTCCTTGAACGNATAAATGAAGGGATGATGAGCCTTACTGCTAACATTCCGGGATTTGACCCCGAAATCTTGGGCGAAATGGCGGGATTTCCGGGTATGGAAGAATACTTCGGCATGGAAATGATTTACAACCTTATGACCGATGCAAGTTATGATGTCGTGGTTTTCGATACCGCACCAACAGGTCACACATTGAAAATGCTAACAGCACCCGATTCCATTCGTGCATTCATCCTCCGAATCCTCCGAATGAAAGCAAAGATTGAAAACCTAAAGGGCTTCATCTTCCGTAAAAAATCTCAAACGGCTCAAGTCGTCAAAGAGTTAGAGGACATTTGTGACCGCATCGAAGTATTCAAGAGGTTATTGCGAGAGGACGATTGTTCCATCAATCTTGTTTCCATTCCTTCGGAAGCAGGGTATCAAGAATGCGCTCGCACCATCAAGTTTTTGAATACAATAGAATTGCCTGTTAAACACATACTTGTGAACAACATCGTCCCCGACTTCGGTGAAGATGTGTGGAAAACGGCGGAAGACAACCCCGCCGCCGCTATGACTCAACGAAGATACAAGATTCAACAACCTTACCTCACTCGCTATCGAAATCTTGCCGCAGACCATCAAGTTAGATTGGTTGGTATCACACTCGTTCCCTTTGAACCGATGGGATTACTTGCTTTGGAAAAACTCTCAACACTTGTTTGGGGTTCTAAGGGGATGATTTAATGGATATATTGACCACTTGGATTTCGGTTCTCACTATCCTTTTCATTATGGAATCGGCGGCTATTGTCTATTTCGTTAGATGGATTTTATGGCGTTGGAATGGTTCTATACAAGAATTATTAACAGCGCACTATTCAAATAGTGAGTCCGACAATGAAGAAGAATGATGCGACTAACTTTCGATTGGGATTCGGTGGGTCTTGAAGACAAACTTGTTCAAGAGGGGTTAGCCAAATTATCACAGGATTTTCCCGAATTTAATGTCTATTATCGCCTTTCTGCTTCGATGACCGGGATTCATGCCATCATTTCCCCCAAAGATTCACTAACCCCCACACCGATTGAGATGGAGGATAAAGATGCGTTGGATTATCGAAAGGAGATGGTGGCTTTCGGATTAGAGGATGATTGGCGTTTGAAGGGCGATGAGGTAAGAGTGGAACATGGTTTGCCTACATCCCAATTGTGGGAATGGAAGGATGGAAAACAAGCGGGAGAGTGGATGAGATATGTTGAATGATGTCGAGCAACGAGAGTTTGCCAAGATACTTGAGTTCCAAGCGATGCAAGAAAATACGATTTGGATTATCGAAAACGAGGGTGAAACCCTCGATGGTATGAAAGTGGTAAAAGCCATGATGGAAAATAAGAAAGTTTATTCTGTCCCCAAAAAGGTTTAGATACAAGTTCGGCCTATACCCTATCTATGCTCGAACAGGAAATGAGATATTGGCCCCGACTTGGAATCTATGTTACACGAATAGACGCAGAATCATATTGCTCAAAAGTAGGTGGACAACATACACACCTCGATGAAGATATTGAGGAATTCGTTCCTGTTTCCACACACGATGAGGCGGCTATGAGGGCAGAAGTGGATATGCTCTTTGAGAATCCACCCCTTGAGGCTCCGCCACTTTCCGAAGATATTGCATTGATGCTCAAGACGATTGAGTTTGAAGAAAGTCGTGTTGCTACTATCAAGAAGTGGATTAAGGAAGATGGGATGGAAAAGCAAGATGCTAAAGACCGCTTCCAAGCAGAAATGGATGCTATGGTTCGTGAGGCTCTTGGCCTTCCCGATGAAACGGAACAAGAAAAGGAATATCGTTTGAGAGCGAAAGCCGTTTTCGATGAGAGGGAAGCACAGGCGGCGTTAGAGAATGCAGAAGACGAAGAAGAATGAGGCGGCAAAAGTGACCGCTTCACGCCCACTCGATATGACGGAAACTTTGGTTTTCATCATAGTGGACTATATGCTTGACCATAACGGCTACGGCTATTCAACACAGATTTCTGAATATGTTGTATCAAATTACCCACGCAGATACACAAGTCGTGAAGTAGTGGGCATCCTTAGAAACCGTCCGATGTTCTGCCATGCTCAATCTAATGAAAGGAGAGCAGGTAAGAAGTGGCGACTCGATTTGCTCGGTTGGGATAGATACCTTAAAAACTCTCGCAATAAGGATTTGCCCGCAAAGGCGGAATCATGGTCACTCCCCGAAAAGGTTATCAAATTGAAGATGGCTCAAATTGCTCACACCATTACTGCACTTGAAGAATTGACCAATCCCGACAATCTTGATGGTGTATATGAGGCCATATCTTCTGTGTGGTCATAGAAAGGCTTTTATAGTCAAAAATACTACGATGTGTTATGGGGAGGGGTAGGATAGTGCGCCGCATCGTGGTTGAATACACCATGAAAGAGAGGCGAGATAGGATTCGGGGGAATAGGTCACTTCACCCCGAACCGAAGCGAATTATATCGTGGTCACAAGGTTCTGCTACGAGTTCAAGGTGGAAAGAAGTGAAATGTCCACAGAATACATTCTTTGGTATCAAAGGTTATTACAATACATTGGGAATACCTGTATTATTTTACAATGTGGACAAAAAAGAGTGGCATAATGATTTGCCTAAATCGGTGAACCTTTAGATAACAAGACCGATAATGGTTGTTTATGTTCTTCGTAAGATGCTACCGAACAGGGGCGGCGAAGTCGGGAACCACCAATCTTGCAGAATGGGAGGATTGTCCTAATTTTTCCGATTTTACCGAAACCTGCCAAGCGCACGGCGAAGGAAAGTATGTATTATTTCAAAGAGGGAAGGGCATTCGTGGCATGAAAAAGGTCAATGAATATATCATCGAAATGCCGAACAAAGGCCCTACATCCGAACAGAATGGGACAAATAAGCCTTCTTTAGCCGATTTAGTGGTTTTCGCCGCAGAAGAATTCGGGGCTGAAATCCCAACCGTTGCTTTGAAAAAGAATATCGCCGCAACAGAATTGGACGATTCACAATTGTTAGATGTAATGGATTCGATGGCCGATAAGGAGATTTCCAATGCCGAAGAATTCCAAGCATTCCAAAAAGACATCAAAGCCATTCTTACAGAAGTCCGAAATAGAGGAATGTCTTCCGAAGGATATTCGGCGCAAATCGCAAACAAGGAAGCCGAATCTAAAGACGGGTTCGGATGGGCTACTTTTGGAGGCGGTGTTCTTGTCGGTGCGCTCGGAGGCGGTGTTGCCGTTCATCAAGCCATGTCCAAGAAAGTAACGGACTTAGAAGAACGATTAGGGGGCATGGAATCATCCCTTGCAGAAACAGAAAAGACGCTCAAGAAGCAAGCAGAAGATAGGGTGAAAGAAAAGAAGGCCGAAGAAGCCGTGAAAGCCTTTGATAACCGATTGAATTTGGATGCTTCATTCCTGTCTAACTTCAATGGGAATCATGGCCCCAAGTATTGAAGTGATGTAAAATGGAAATAGACCCCGCTATCCTTGCTAACTACCGTAACCTCCTTGTTACTACAAAGGAGAGCCTTGCTCGCAATCAATTCCAAGATTTCGTGAACAAGGTGGACATTTCACCCACGAAGCGATTAGAGAAATCGTATCACAGCCTATTCAAAGCCATTGATAAATACCCGATGGGGGATTACGCAAAGATTTTGAACCATCGGTTCTTGTTTGAAGTCCTCAAAGCATCTCCGAAAAAGCGTGAGAGGGATTTGCGAAGAATTACTGTGAATTATTGCGACTTTATCCAATCCGCAGGTAGTGGCAACACCGAAGCACATCGTTGTAATGTTAATCGTATTTCGCAACAGATTAGTTCGTGCGTGAAAGAGTTACAAGAAGTGGATTTTGATAAGAAGGACGAGAATTTTCATACATTATGGATAGGCGCATTGAGAGAACGATTAGATACAAGGGACAACAAGTGAGCATCATGGATGACTTAGCCGAGGGAGAGTATCGCCGTCCCCGTTCATTTGAAGACCATTTCAAATCCGAACCTCGTTCCGATTATGGAGATTTGATTCAAAAGGAAAAGGTTGAAGAACCCAAAGAGGAAAAGAAAGGGGATAAGCCCAAAAAGGGTAAGAATATCGTTGAATTACTTACAGGTGGACAAGACATTGGCGACTTTGCCCGTCAATTAAACCTTGACCCCGAAATGGCTGAAAAGATGCTCGTTCCTTTACTTTCCCTTCTTGATAAATATGGAGTGGGCGAAACAGTCACCGCTTCGGAAGGAATGGAAAAGGCAACAAACGCTTTTGAAGTCATTCGTGATGTAGCACCTGTGGTGAAAGGTGCGGCGGAGTTTATTTCGGGAAGGAGAGCAGAATTAGAATCCACAGACCTTGAATTCCTTGAACAGATTAAAGAGGCTCAAGGTTTCGCTGATGCGAGCCTATTTGATGATGACGAAGATGAATTGTTCACCGTTGGCGAAAGTATCGTTGAAGAAGTGGTTCAAGCACCACCCGAACCACAACCTGCCCCTCTTAATTTAGACACATTCAATGCAAAGGATTGGGGCGACTTCTTCGTATCGGAAGGCTCAATGACTCCGCCGAAAAAGGAATATGATATTCTTAACAATGAATTGACTGATTCGTTGGATGCACAGCATAATGCTGTCGAAGCATGGGCCAAAAAAGAAGGGATGGTCGTCCGTGAGCAAGTTAATAAGTCCAAAGGTCTTGGAGGCAATCTCGATTTGAATGTCCGAACCGACTATCAAAATATGGAACTCGGAAATCCAAATGCAGGTGTGCCATCCACATTTGCAGAAGTCAAAGGCATGAATACAGACGCATTTGCGATTGTTGATGTTTCCGACTTGGCAGATAGTCAAGGATTATCCATGAATGAAATCATGGAGGCCGATTCACAGCGTAAAATAAACAACCAAGCAAACGAGGAATGGGAAACTGAACCTATTGATGTATCGGAATTCCTTCCCGAAGACGAGCCTGTGGATTACGAAGAATTAGAAGTCCCCGAAGCGGCACAACAGTATGACCCATTACACATTACCGATTACGATTTGCCTAACTTCGATATTTATGCCGTTCAAGACGAGGAAGAAGCAACGGGTGAGTGAAAATGCCGAACCCTGTTTGGCGACACTATGTATCGGAGATGATTCCGACTTGGTTGAGATGGTGTCGGAATGTTCATTTGCCCTCTCACATTGATGTAATGAGTAGGTTCGTTGCTCTAAATCCGGGCTATATCCCTGTCCGTGATACTACCAATTCAGATATTGCTATGGTCAAGGATATGTTGTGGGATGAAAACTTCTTGCTTTCTCTATCCGACAAGGGGTTAGCAGTATGGGCCAATGGCACAATTGGCGAGTTAATAGATGAAATGCGGCCTTATGCTCATCAGTTCCAAGAAATCGAAGACATCGCAAACTTTATGGATAGTAATTTGTCTTGGTTTGAAAGGGTGTATGCTTTTGGTCGTGCCGACATTATTTCCTTTTTGCGTTCCGAAGGGCGAAACATTTGAAATAGCCCATTTACAATTGAAGATAGGCTGTTTATGAGGACAGGTATTAGATAGTCGGTTAATCAATCTCTTTCTATGGCTGACGCATCAATGATGTTTGCTTCATTAGAGGGCTTACCAACGACTATGGGTGCGGGAAAACTCCCTTCCAACATGAAACCTATTTCAACAGGCGTTTCTCTCCCTGCTATCAGTAGTGATAGAGAATTCAAAACTCGATACAAGACAGATACAATGGTTATCGGTAATGATGGGTTCACCATCTTTGCCTCGATGGAAAACCATAGTGAATTAGAGAATCTCGGTTCTAATGGTGGTTTTGAAGGCCAAGTGACCCCGAAGACCTACTTTCAATTCACAGTAGGCAAAACACCTTTGTATTCGTTCTATTTCGGGGATTCTGCACCCTCCTTCAACCTTCTTTCTCCTTCGGTCATGGTTACATCCATTGAAATCAACCAACAAAAGAAGACAATTAAGGTCAATTTGAGTGATGATGTCCCTTCTATTAACATTAAACACAAGAAGTTCACATGGGGCTATGCTGATGCAACAGCCACAAATGGCTTCTATTACATTAAGGGAGAAACGGCCTACCCTGCTGTGGTCATGGGTGTCGTTCCATACAATATCAAGACAGCAAGAATGTTCCGTGACGAACACGATGAATTAGAAGATTTGATTCCAAAAATGAATGCAGATGGTGATGGTGTCCTTATGTGGGACGGCGATAGCGCACAAGTATATTTCAGCCCCGATTCCTTCGCCTCCAATGGCGATTTAGATAAGGAATACCTACTCCCTCCAACGGTGGATTTCAGCCAAGAAAAACCCATAGATATGAAAAACTCATACATTCAGTTCCAAGTCGTTATTCAAAATGCAAGCCTCCGAACCAACAATTATACAGGGAAAGACCCCGATTCCGATAAAGGCATACTTTTGTCCACCATTCAATTCCCCGGCGATGAGGACTTACTTGCCCCGATGGGCCTTAGCGAAGATGGGACAACGGTTGCTTGCGGGATGGATTCTCCACAAGGGCGTGTTTTGAAATCAGTTACGCCAAGTGGTTCTCCTGTTTCACAAGTTAGATTAGATTTTACCGATGGTTCCCACTATACATTCCCTAATGTTGAAACGGGGCTATTTACCGCTACGGATAAAGAGTTCCCTTCGCAAATGCTTGAAGGCAAGGTTGAAAATCTAATCTTGGCGATAGGCTCTCCTAAAGAAGCCCATGCAAAGGAAACAAAGAATAGGATTGAAAGGAATATCAATCAGAAACTAACTGCATTTGACGGAAATGATGTTGTGACCAAAGCCCTGTGTTGGAGAGTTTTCCAAGACGGAGTTCAGACCTTCAAGGTTCTCGTCCCTTCACCCGATGGCAACGGCAGTAAGTTAATAACAATTCCTATGAATAAGGTGTGATTAGATGAGTGATGAAACCGATGCAATAGATAGCCTCGTAGGTGGGGCAAAGAGTTCCCCTGTAAAACAAATGAGTTTAGACCGTATCAAACCCAATGGGAAGCAAACACTTCAAGGAGGGCATCAAGCCTCCGTAATTTCAGCAGACCCTAACAACGATACAGTAGGTATAATCATTGACCTAATCAATGCGGGCGATGATGATGGCGCACGAAGGGTCGCTTCCGAATCCGAAGCACCCGAATTCCTCGGTGAATTCGTAAATGAAGTCATCTCCAATGGTGGACAAGACGATGATAGNTGGATGTTTGTTCGCCGTATTCATGCAGGTGCGAAAGGCAAAAAGTCACCTGTTACGGTGGAATTAGGTTACAAAGCCGATGGCGATGCGAAGATTGTTAGTGTTCCTAAAGATATGATTTATCGTGTGGATATGCGTTCATGGAAAAACTCGGATTTACTTCCAAAGATGTCTTCGACTTCAACAGGTGGGGATTCTATCGTTAGTGATTCCAACCCTGCACCCCTACCTGCCGATAACAACCCTGTGGCAGATTCAGCCTCGACACCCGGAAATGCAAGTGGAGATGCAGTTCCCCCTACCGATGATGAAAACGGATTGGCGGCACTTATTGGTGGTCAAGCCGTTGCAGGTTTGAAACAATTAGGACTTCTTGACGATGTTCAAATCGCTGATACTTCAATTACTGATTTTAGAATCATCGAAGGAATCAAGCCACCAAATATCAAAATCATTGGTTCAAACGGAGAGGAAATGGAGGTTGGAACGATTCAACCTCGCTCAAACTTCGGCCCGCAAGGACAAAAAGGGTCTTTTATCCCTTATTCTCCCGAAAATATGGGCGAAGTCATTTGGAGAAACATATCGGGACTAATTGCGGCAGAAGACAGTCGTGGTGGAAAAGAGCAGATGGTTGAACAATTGAAACAGATTAGAAAGCACATGGATTCACTTTCGGGTGTTTTCGGTTTCGATGACCCAAGACAATTGGAAGCATTTTTCTGTGCATGGCTTATGGAAGATTCCACTTGCCGATTGTCGGGTATTCCCGGAACAGGTAAGACGACTGTAATCAATTCTGCGGCGAGCCTTTTGGCTAACTCGTATGGATTTACCGAAATGCCACGATATAGGGCGAGAAATCCTAACACAGAAAAAGGCACACCTAACAATTATTTCGTATTCCCTGCGGGGCAAAAATACTCCGTTCAATATGGCGACAAGGCGTTCCAAGAAACCCTTCGTGCATGGGAAGGGTGGAGATTCAAGGATTGGAAGCGCACAGGTGCATTTTCGGGTTCATATCTCTATGATTTCAAATTCCTACAACGCAAATCCGATACAGGATATGCCAAACACCCAATGAGTCCCGAAGATTTCGCACGATTGCTATTGGCAGAACCGAGTGGAGATACCATCACAGCGAGTCCGATTAAGTATTCCGCATTAGACGCACTTTTCAACAGTCACAACGCCAATGTCCCTGCTTCCATCACCAACAATGATGACTATGCTCAAGACCGAGGAACGACATTTTACAATGACGCAGGTGCAAATGAAGGATTTGCCTTCCGTAACTTCCTGTTAGAGCATTTCTATGATGAAAGGCTTGGGGATAAAGCCAATGGTGTTCCAAGTCGTATTGACCTCATTTGTGCTGAAATGTTGAATGAATGTGGAATTGCTAAAATTGACTACGATAAAAGGGCAGAAGAAATCTTGTATGGTGTCGAGATTCGACAAATTACCCAAGATGACCCACTTTCTAAGAAAAGTATTGCTTCTTACCAATTCGACCCTACCCCAAGACCGATTGTAACACAACCTGTTAAGTTTTTCAACGAAGCAAATCGTAGTGGTTCGGGTGTTGAAGACGCTATTCTCGGTCTAATTGCTGAAAGAACCGTTGAATATCGTGGACAAACCTTCAATTCTCCAAAGTTCGTTGCATGGATGGACACAAACCCTCACCAAAAAGGAAACGATTTGGCTTTCGTGGACAGAATTGATATGGAATTACTGTTTGGAACCCTATCCCTCGGTGGCCGAATGAAGGCTTTGACTGAAAGATACAGTCCTCTATCAAAAGGTTCACGACCCGAATATCAATTGATTCAAAGGATGAAGTATAACAAGACCGATGAGCGATTTATTTCCCCTATGAGATTTGAAGAATTGGAAAGTGTATGGAAGACCATCAATGGTCTTGATTTCAATGCTTCGGGTTCCGATAAGGAAGAAGGCGGCGCACTACTCGACATCTCCTTACTTTCTGTTCTATTCACACAAAGATGGATGCAACAAGGAACGGAAGTCGAGTTCTATGGTGGCACTCATGTCTTCAAGGACAAAGATGATATTTTCTCATCACCTCTTGCCGACATTTCCACCACTACGAACAGTCAATTCCAATCTCAACATTCTGATTGGTGGAAGCGATTTGGTTCTCCCGACCAAACCGAAGGGACTCAAGCCCCTGTGCTAATCACTCGTATGCTTGGATTCCGTTTCAGCAATTCACTCATTAAGATGACGAGGGCTATGGCTTTCCTTCGTGGAAAAGATTATGTGACTCGTCAAGAAGTCATTGATGCTCTCCCATATTGTGTAGGACACCGACTCGGCCCTGCAAGGGAAGGAGAAGACCCGAAAGGTAGGGACATTGGTATCTTACGAGAGGGAATGGTTGTTGCTAACGAACAGGACTTCATTCGTGAAATCATTATGAATGGGTATGTGTTGCAGAACACACCTTCTTTGATGAATGAGGGCGATGCTTCCAACAAATCTTTGATGGACACTTGGGATTCCTTTTTCAAGATGGCGAAAAATTACCTATCATCCACAGATGCTTATTGGAAATATGAATCCGATGTAGTTAGGCCGCTAAAATCGGCTATTCGTAATGCAGGTTCGGCAATTACCCCTGTTCATTGGTCTATTGCTACAATGGTTGTGGAAAGTCAAAAATCCACTCCCGCTTACAAAGACCGTTACAAGAGTTATCAAGAACGACTCCAACGACCTGCTTCTATTGGAGGAACACGAAGGACAGATGAAGCAGAACAAAAGAGGCAATTGATGGCAGATGTTTCCGCTTCTCAATACTTCAAGATTCGTGGTGAAATTGCGGGCGACCCATATCTATTCTCCGATGATAAGGCTAACCTACTGTCCCTTGCTGATTCTAAGATTACTTCAATTTGTGGTAATGTTCTCAAGGCAACATCATTGAGTGGAAGTGGTAATATCAGCAAATACACTTCAAATTATATGGCTGTTCCAACCGATAAGGAAGGTGCTGAATGGTTGGCGAATCCGAAGGGTGTGAATAAAACCTTCAAATCCTTCGCTGAATCTATTGGTGGCCCAAGTGCAGTTAAGTCCCTTTGGCGAAGTTATGGTGACGGCATGGGTGCATGGGGGAGAATTGTATCTCAAGGAAAGAACACAAATGCAGGTTCACTTATCAATCTTGGTGCGTCTAACGAAGATTATTTGAAGTTTAGTGGTGATTATGATGCAAACCAAAATATCGGATTCACCCACCAATTCACAATACCAAAACAGGAAGATGTGGTCGAAGATGGAACATTTGTTGCTAAGATGAACAATGTCCTCATGTCTGCACTTTCAAACCGCACATTAGAAGGCGGAGTTATCCTCGGAGAGAAAACGGGAGGGTTTGGTGTTGTGGACACTATTTCCGACCTTCAACAATACCAAGAAAACGCATCAGTTCTATTGGGTCAATGGTTAAGCCGACCTGCTACTGCACCGATGAGTGCGGTCAATGCGACAATGAAAACAGGTTATAGTGCTTGTTTCCGCCTAAATCACGCTTTAGGTGCAGTAAGCGATTCAATGAAGACATTGGTGAATGGAAAAATGGTTGATATTGACGGTCAAGACGAATTGAGATTATGGCTATGTATGAGAGCCATTCAAGGCAAGAACGACACAGGCACTCAAGCGACTATCGGTTTCTATGTTGGTATCACTTCGGCCTCAATGCGACCAACACGAAATGCTTCGGGCGGATTGATATTGGATAAAGACGACAACCCTGTATCTTGGGAAGTTTTGCCAATGGATGACGATGCTACCTACAACCCGAAAAATTACATTAGCGAAAATGAGATGTTTCAAGATATTGGCAATATGACGATTCAAGATTACAAGGTAATTACTCAAGAGTGTTTGAAAGCAATTGCCGAGATTGGAAATTGAAATGACCGTCACCTTGATATAGTCGTTAAGACCATTTAGATGTATGGCAGACGATGGCATTCTTCCCGAAGACCATGCCCCATTGAATATGCGGCGAGCATATACAACACTCCAAAGCATTTACGGTCAGCAAGCAATCCCCCTCGTTCTTGGAACAGAAATGCACGGAGGGAAAACAGATATGGCACAGATTGAGGTCGGTAAAGACCAAATGATGTTGTGCCTCACAAATAACTACCACAAAGTCCCCGAAAAATATACTACTTCTGCACCTTTTTTCGTTTTGGGACACGAATTCGGGCATATTGTCGCACACCCCGGAAAAGACACGAAGTATTGGACAACAGGTGCAAAGGAATTACCCGTTGAAGGATTTCAACAATTCAAGTGGATGAATGCCATTTCTGATATTCTCGTCAATTGGACAGTCATTAGCGCAACCACAGTCGTTGATAACGATGTTAAGGAAAGCATGAGGCAACAGATGGTTGATGGATGGAAGGCATCATCTCTAATTCGCAGGTGCAATACAGACGAGGGCTACAATGCCCACCGTCAATTATTGAAAGATTCGGTTAATGGTGTCCCATTGAAAGACAATCGCTACCAACCAAAGGGAGGATTGTCGGGACAATACGACAATGCCGAGGCGGGGAATAAATACAAACCCACCGCAGACACTCCATTCTATCAAAAAAACATGGGTCATGGGAGGGGTGAACAGTATTACCCTCCAATCAGTTACGCCGTAGCCGAAAAAATGCCCGAAGATTGGCGAAAGGTAAAGATGCTGAAAGATGTTGGAAGTTTGAAAGCGGGAAGAAAATACAAGGTGGAAAAAACAAGGACTTTTGATGGCCGAGAAAACACTACCGAGTTTGAGCCTATCAAGGAATATCTCATTGACGGAACATGGGTATCAGCAAGATATACGGAAGGTGTATGCCCTCAATGTGGAAATCTATGTGAATCATTATGGGGGCGATGGTGGAATTATATCCCTCCACATAAGAGGGAGGCCCAAATTGCTTCGGAAGGAACATGGGTCTATTTGCTCATTCAAATGTATGCGTATCAATGGGCTATGGTCTATTCCACGATACTTCCAATGGGGACACTACCCCAAAATCGAGAAACAGGAGAGCGTTTCCTTGATTTAATCTCATCCGATATGGACAAAGTAATGCGAGGGAATTGAGATGCCGTATAAAAAGAATCCGTTCAATTCCGATAAGGGAAAACAATTGATGAAGGATATTTTCAATTTGATGTTCATTTCGCCCGAAGGAGAACCTTCGCAAGTCGAAATGGAAAATGCAGACCGACAAATAAGCCATTACAAGGGCAATATCATCAATATAGTCAATAAAATGCGGAAATTCGTAGTCGGTTATCAGCAAGTGCCAATCAGCGAATCGTCTTCTTCGGGAATCTTTGTTTGCCCCCATTGTAAAAGGCGTGACCCTATTTGGATGTGGGAAACGGTTGATGCAGGTCACTATTCGAGTCCGAGCGAATGGATTTCATCAGTAGCCCCTGCTGTGTGGAAAGAAGGCGATGCTTCGATGAGTAAAAGGTATCAATTTGTGGTGAGGTATCGTTGTAATAATGCTACGACCTGCCTTGCTTGCGATACGACAGTCGCAGGGCATGGAAACACGACTTGCCAAAACCAAATTACATACATAGAATGCACTCAATGTGGTAAGGGGGCGGAAGATTGCACTTGTGATAGCACATACTACCATAGGGAGCGTCAAAGGGTGTGCGGTTCGACCAACTTAGCCAAAGTAGGTTGTGGGAAGGAATCGTATGCTTGCCATTTTATCCGTGAGTTCACCGCAGACGATAACCACCCTCAAACACGAACAGAAGCGAGTGGTGCTGTCGAAAGAAATAAGAAGGTGAGGAATCCCAATAATCGCCGTCAATTTGAAACAGGCCGCTTAACAGCGTATGAGTTTGTTCACAATATGGTTCCCAATGGCGTTGTTGTAAAAACTTGGGAGGACATACAAGCATATACTCCTTCGGTCAAATTCACATATAGTCATCAAGGATGGGGTGCAGAAGAAGAACGCATATTCCCACTTTCAGAATTGAATTACTCCATCTCAAAAGAAGAATTGAAAACTTGCTACGATGGAANATTACTCCGTAATGGAAATCTCGCTCACGCTAACCAAGAGTTCTTTTTGCGTAACAATTTGGGTCGCCCCGAAGAAGAATGTCCCGAATGTGGGGCCACCGATTACCCGCCTCTTTTTGATGTAAAGGGGGTCTATTATCGCCCCGAAACGATGAGAATTAGGAACCCTCAACCATTAGAGGCTTCAACGGCGATGGGTGGAAGTTATGGAGGTCGCCCTGTCTATACCATTTACCTTGAATCCAATGCTGATGCTTCTTACAAATTACTTTTACCGTTGCCCGAAATGTATAATTTACGGCCTATCCCTGAAAAACCAACCGCCAAGTTTTCCAAATCCGGGAAAAATCAATGTCCCAACGATGTTGGCGGTGTGTCCCAAGAAGACATAGCGATTCAAGAGAAAAATAAGGAATTGGTGGAGGAATTCGATGCAAAACTCCAATCCGATGCAGATTCCATGATAGATGGTGAAACGAATAAAGGTTATACATTCGTTGTGTGCGAAGGTCGGTCACGGAAGGCTTATTATGATAGAAGTCAATCTCGATGGGTTGATGATTCACCACCTTGTAAATCATACATTGATGCCAACGATGGTTCAACGATGGATAGGCCGAGAGAATACCCAAGATGGACAGAAATCCCCTATTGGTCGCCAAACTCGCCCGAAGACAACGATTCAAACTTCTATGTGGGGCCAAATGTGGACACTCACATTGTTCAAGATTGGATAAAATCGAGTGATAATCTCGGACTCACTCTTGAATCTTCCGTCAATTACCATACAGTCAATGAGATAGGAAGGAGAATTGATGAAGATACAGCGATGGCGACAGTCGTTTCCCATTGTGAAACTTGTGAAGCCATTGTGAAAGATGGGGGCATTATCCCTTACCGTCAGCGATTGAAAGAATGTGATGAAAACGGTGTGGCTATCAATAGTTTCCCTCAAGAAGTATTGGATGCTGAAATCGCTTTTGAAAACTCATATCCTACTAAAGATGTTTATGGCGCACCTGTGCCGACAGCGTGGGGATTGATTTTAGATTCGGAACATGATGGGAGAAGAATGTTGGAAAATCCCGATTTGAACATTAGGATAGGTTGATAATATGGGTGCATTTGGTAGCGGCGAGAGATGGAGCGATAATCCATTCGTATTTTATAGCCAAGACGAACATTTAGTGCCGCCGCAAAGAAAACAAGAGATGCCGAATCCGTTACGAGCGATGTATGAAGATTTGGCCCCATTACTCATCCGAAGCCCGCCTTCCAAGCGATACCCACAACAACCCACAGGAAGGAAAACATGGGATGTTTTGACTGAACCGATTTCCGAATTGATTTTCTCATCAGCCGTTCCCGACCCTATCATCGGTGAAACTCTCCAAAGAACGATGCGGCCAACCGTTGAAGGGAAAGAAGGATTAGCGACTCATTTGAATATCCTTGTGGATTGTTCATGGTCAATGAGTGAACAAGATTTAATTTACGGTATGACTTCCACAGGATTCCCGATGGGAGGTTGCCATTTAGCCCAAGTTAGCACAGCCATGATGATTGCTCAAGCAGAAATCTCAAAAGATACATTCTGTGTGTGGGGATATGCAGGGACAGGTTTTGCAGTTTTCCCCGTTCCCGCCGCCCCATCGGGCGAACACAAGTTTGCTATTGACTACTTTTTGGACAACATACCTTCCGATAGCAACGAAAACCCATTCCATCCACACAATTCAACCGACATTGATAATGGTTTAGACCAAGTGGGTGTTGATTTAGAAGGATTCAGTTTCGACCAAAGTGTAACAGTAGTCATTCTTGATGGCGCACTTAGCACCGAAAGAGCCGTGAAACGACAATTACTCAACAAGGACAAGAAATACACAGACAAAGAATTAAGGGAAATGGGGCCTGTTTTCTATGTTTTACTTGCCAATCCAAACAATATCAAGAAGATGGATGAAACCGCCGAGCGCATCACAAAAGTATTGAGTGAAGAATACGGAACCAATATGGAAGGATTTGCCAAAACCTTTAGCGTGGTCGTTGGCCCCGATGGTGGCGTAGCGGGCTTCGCAGGGACTCTATGTGATATGGCAAGAATCAATTCGGGAGATTCAGATTTGGCAAAGGAACTTGGCATAGATAGTGCCGAAGATGCGGCACAAAATACTACTACATGAAGTCACCACATTTAGATAGCGGAAGGGACAATTGAATATCATGGACACTTGGGGTGCTGAATCGTCATCGCCAATGAAGGCCGATGAAATCGTCTTGGCCGATACATCATTGGGCCAACCTGCTGATTTGAAATTCCCTCTCGATTTCGTAAGGGACAAAATCTTCCTCACAGGAATTACAGGAAGTGGTAAATCATGGACGGGCGGCCTCATTATGGAGGAAATAAACCGTGTTGGACTCCAATTCGTTTGTTTTGACGCTCTTGGCGCACACGGCGGATTATCACAATTACCAAATGTTGAAGAATTAAATCCAAAGGGCGGCGAAACCCTCAACATCAAAGGACTCATTGATAGATTGAAAACTGAACCAACATCTTTCGTCATAGACATTTCCGACCTTTCCCTTGAAAAGCAACAACAGGTCGTTGCAGAATACTGCGATGATTTACTGATGGCAAAACTCGGAAAGGGAATTATGACTATCTTTGAGGAATGCCAAGATTTCGTTCCCCAACAAGGAAAGCCCGTTTCCTTTGACGGTATCGTGCGCCTTTGTAAATTAGGTAGGCAGAACGGTTACGGTGTCTGTCTTATCTCACAGCGACCTGCATCGGTATCAAAAGAGGCACTTTCACAATGTTCCACCTATATGATTCATAATCTCATTAACCACCGTGACCTAAAAGCGGTTGAAGACCAAATGGGATTCGGAACTGATAAGAGCGAAGTAAAGAAGGTTCTCGGAGGAATCTCGGCGGCACAACAAGGGGAAGTAGTTTGCTACTCTCCCTCATATTTCCGTGATGAAGGATTCTTCCGTGCATCCAAAATCCGTGACGATAGAAAGGTCACACATACAGGAAACAACATCGAGATGAAACCTGCAACCTATTCTCCGAACACAGACAATTCCCCCGAACCGTCACGAACCCTTGCACCTATCGGAGAATGGTCGAAACAGTCATCGAGTATGAGCATGGGGGCGGAGTCGTTCAATGCTATGCCCGATATGCCACCACAGGATTCATTAAGAGGACTTGCTTCCGTTGATGTTCAAGAGGATTTCCCCGAAATGGAGTATGTTCCTCTATCTGAAAGGCATCGAATCGAGGTGGATGAAAAGTCGAAAACTCTTGAATCGGAGAACAAGGAAGAACCTAAATCCGTATTTAGCCATCCAATAGCGGGAATTGGCCTTGCTATCGGTGTGGGCGGCCTACTGTTTGTTGCCGCTAACGGCATCCTCAAGAATTAGATAGGGGGTCGAACAATTACGACTAATGGAAGCAGGTGCGATAGCATTTTACAATGACTACGATAACTTTCAAAAAACGCTCAAGGGTATGGGAATCAACGAACACGATTTATGCCTTGAACCCGATGAGTTTTATGAGCGATTCAATTATGATATTCAAGCCCCGTATCAATTGCTTCTTTCACTAAGGGAGTCATGGGGTTTTGTGTGCAGACCTGTAAAGAAAAGAAATGGCGATGAAGCCTTGAAAATACTGAATCATAATGACGATGTAAGGGAAGTAATGGCCGATTCAATCTATTTTGCTATGGAAATGACTGATTATGTCTTTAGCCAATGGAACGAGATGGACAATCCGCACAAAATCACTAAGAGCAAACATGGCTCACCTGTTCGGAAGCAACCGAGTCAAACCAACATCAAGAATTGTATCAAACAAAGTTTCCTATTCGATAATAACAAAATGTTGTATCAAGTAGTCCAAAGCGAAAATCCCAAGTATTCTGAACACCTTCCTTTCAATGCAGAATGGCATGACTACGCACCTTACTACATGACTCCAAAAGATTATTCACAAAGCCCCTATTCACCACAAGGAAGACAGAATTGGCCGAATAACCCTTACCCTACTTACAACCCATCAAAAAAGAAAACACTTCATGCTGTTCCATTCCTCCGAAACAATATCAAACCCATTACATTGAAGGTTATCAAAAAGACAGCCCTCTATGAAAATGACTTGAGGATATTTTGGAATTTCCCCGGAGGAATCCCATTGGTTATTCGATGAGAGGCTTTAGATAACGGAAAAGAGAAGTGATTACTATGTCGCCAAAAGATACTCCACTTGGTCGTGATGTGAAAACGGAAACTGCCGACCCATTTGGGAACATTACAGGAAATCCAAGTATGGCAAACCTTATGGCAGACCCTCTTGGAACAGAACTCGTTGCAGGTCTAACAGGCCCAATCAGCGCACAAAGCCTTCCAACCGATGAGGAAGATGTGATGGGACAACCACCACAAGTTAATTTTGACGGCGGTGGCGGTGGCGCAACACCTAATCATACACCATCCGATGACGATTCAACCGAAGTCAAAAATGAAATCAAAGATGCAGAAGGAGATTCCTCTATCTATGAGCGAGCAAAGGCTCTCGTTTCCCGTAATTGGAAATGGTTAGTCCCTGTTGTTGGTGTCGGTGTTGTTGGTGGCGTAATGTATAACAGGCGCAAATCATAATATGAGAGGCTTTAGATAACAGAACGGAGAATGATTATACATGGCTCGAACAATAGCAGGTAATACAGTCCTACCCGATTTGCCACCCGCACCACGCATGACTCAATTCCCAACCATCAATCTTGCGGCAGATACACTACCTGCATTCAACGCTATGGGTCAAGGTCTTGCACCAAACGCTCCACGCCCTGCGGCCCCACAAATGCCAAAGGCGCAGAAGTTTTCAATCCCTGCGAGTCAAGCAATTCCACTCGCTGATGCTGTAATGGGTAAGGGTCACGGACAAGGTGTTGTCCAAAACAGTCACCGTCCCGCTATGCCCGAAGTCAAGTTTGCGGAATTTAGTTTGGATTTAGGCGCAGACGCTTCAACCAATCTTGGAAATTACAATTTGCGAAGCACAGGTCTAAGTCCTCAAGGTCAATATATGCG
>JGI25133J35611_10000401_pt1 | contig 24271 bp, 45 predicted proteins | sample ETNvirenome_6_85_FD_35611 | JGI IMG/M metagenome (IMG submission 35611) | reverse complement strand
TCTACACAGTCTCGTGGATGTACCACAATAGGTACGTTAAGTAAGCTATCAGGAAGGGCTGGAGTTGTAGCTTCATTATATATAATACAATAATGAGTTACTCCACCATCCTTAACAGGGTCAGAGGAAGGAAGGACTATTCTCTTCACACTCTCCAATGTCTGTATCAGTATGTTTGCTCCATGATACTTCTTGGATGGTTGTTTCTTATCAGCATCCTCACTGAAATAGTTATCCACCATCTTGACACGAGAGCCTTCCAGCTTGGAGTAATCATTCTGTGTAGTTATAATACTATTACCACCACCTATCAAAGCTAAGTCAGGCTCTGCCTTTACCAGAGTATCTCGTGTATTACCCTTGACCAAGGTAAAGTTAAAGGTTTTATTCTTATCTTTCTTCATGCTATCTTTGAACTCTGTTAATCTTTTCTCAACAGCTTTCATATTAACATGAGCTTTGTNATTAAACTCTTCTATNTCTGTGTCTTCTGTAGCATCCTCAAACAAATCGTANCCTGTATAGGTAACTTCATCGTTGTTTTCAAAAGCAGCAAGAGCCATTTCTATAGCTCNTCCACCATTCCATGTACCTGTTTCCACTATAGTTTCAGGCTTATAGTATCTAATNATATCAGCCAGCATCTTNGTACGATTAGGTCTAATGTCTGGTGGTAAGGCTTCCTCTGATAGAGGGAAGACCCTGTTACCATCACTGTCACGTAAGGCTCTNTTNCTTTCCTCTAAGTTTGTTAGATACTTTCTAAAGGGAGTAGCAAAGATACCCTTCTTTGTATTGGCTGGAGTAAGGGTATGCACTCTCATACCATGTGCTCTGTATATATTTAGCAATCTTTCAAAGATAAAAGCATCATGCCATTCTCTATAGGATAGTATCTCGTTACTCTCATAGGCTCCACGTAGATCACCAAGTATATCCAAAGGTGACTGATGATTTAGATTGAAGGCCATAAAGGATGGATTACTATACTGATCAGGTGTATCAGCCGTTGTATCTCCACTTAGATGTACTATATCAGAACCCTCTGGAAAGAACTTATGTATATAGTCAGATGTAAGATCAGCTACTGGTATGATATTTGTGTTCATCCACAGTAACCATCCACCATCCTTGGTCTTCTCAGCTATGGAGAAGGACTGTTCTGTAAGAGCAAAAACTTTAGGAGCTGTTAGAAGTGTATCTATTCTCCAGTTGTAATCTAGTGTACCATTCTCAGTACCATCGTGGACTGCCATATCAGCACGAAACTCATTAAAGCCCTGCACTTCCTCAAGATTTTTATACTCAATACAATCAGGAAGATCATAGGCTGTTATATCACAATCAAAATAGTAAGCTGTTAGTTTAATATCTGGATGCCAGTACTTGGCAACTCGTTGAAACATCTGGTGTGCATGATCTTTAAGAGAGTTCTCATTGAATGCTGTAACTACATTTATTTGTGTCATTAATTCTTTGCCTTTATTAAGTAATCTACTTCAGCATCTACCATGCCATTAGCTTGTAACCATCGTGCATCGTTAGTCCACTCGACTGCATACTTCGCATCTACCTTACCCCTGCATTCCCATCCTTCAAACCAAGGTCCACCTGTTGTGAAGTGTACATTCTTTGCTTCTAAGTTAGGATCAGAGTGACCATCAAGCCAGTTCCATTCTTCAGGTATACGTCCTATGTCTGCTTCCTTATCAGGTAGCCACTCAAAACCATGCAACCATCTGCCTGATTGTGTATTGACATCATCTATACTAAGGTTCTTGTGTGCCTGATGAGCACAGTTAAACATTATAAGACTTGACCAGTTCTTTCTACGGTATGGTTCCTGTACTTTGTTATCCATCTTGCTACTGGCTTCTGGTTCATACTCGTGATGCACACACCACAGAGGATAGTAATCTAAATTACATATATCAAAGAGGTCTGCCACATCTGTCCTCATATACATATCACAGTCCATGTACAGAGCCTTGCCTTCAAACATATTCAAGAAGGGAACAAGAAATCTGGTAAAGGAAAAGTCAGTAGAGAAAGGACGGCCATCAATCATATCATATCTCTGACCGTCCATAACAGAAAAGTCTCTACGATACAGACCCATACGCTGTACTACATCTAATCGAATTGGCACTACTCTTATTGGCTTCGTTGTTATACGTTCCAATGAGAACTTTAAAACTTGGTAGGCCATATCCTCTTTAGGATCGTAGCCAATATAGACTGTATTCATAGAGTCTCCTTAATTAACAGTTATTTGTCTTGGTCTTTGTTCTTCAGGAATGTTCTGCTTTAATCGAATATGAAGTACCCCATCGGTAAGGTCAGCCCCCTCGACTTCAACCGTGTCGTTAAGGACAAACTTCCTTTGGAATGCTCTCCTAGCAATTCCCTTGTGAACATAGTCAGAGTTATCATGTCTATCACTGGCATCCCCTTCTATAGTTAAGTTACTTTCTTTAACCTCAACCTGTATTTCTTCTTTAGTGAAACCTGCAAGAGCCATCTCTATACAATAAGAGTCTTCACCTGATTTAACAATATCATAAGGTGGATACCCACCATCTGTATTATTAGTAGGGGCTGGAAAATTTGCCAGCATTCTGTCGAACCCAATAAAATATCTAGGCCATAAGTCATTGTTTAACATATCATTCTCCTTTGTTTAGGAACCCATTATGGCATTCCAGTGTGTATTATCTCACATAATTAAGAACTTGTCAAGAACTTTTCAGAGCCTGTAGTCCGATTTCTTCTAGCCACACCTTTTACAGCAGTAGTCGGAAGGCACAGGCAAGCCTTATTTTTTTGTACCCCCTGAGTTCTTTCTTATTATGTCATTATGATTTAACTCACTCCAATATATCTCCAGCCCACTAACACATTCATCAAGACTTGTGAACATATGATATTCTCCCGGTGGTACTACAGTAAAATCCCCGGCATGTAATATAGTCTGATCTGTTAGATCATAGTCATTCTTCCATCGTTCTATCATTAGCTTGCCAGAAATAACATAGAAAGCATTAAACTTTGTCTGATGTTTATGCAATGAGCAATATGATTTAGGCTTTATGTATATCTGATGTATCTCAACAGCAGGACTTTTCAATAGGTCTATCGTGTTACCCCATACTTTTCCTTCCTTCATGATATGTCTACCAGTTCACATACGCCAGCAGTACATGCCAGTTCTTGTGATCCTTTTGTTGTGTCTTCCTTCTCAAACTCTGTAAGTAAAGACCAATCAATACGTTTCTTCGGCATAGTTTTCATTGCTTTGCTATATTCCTCTTTGGTTATCTCCTGATAAGGGGCTTGTATATAACTATGATCAGCATAAGGTAAGAAAGATACACCAGATAGATGATCAAAGTTATCCCAACACCAAGCACCAACTTCTATCCACTCTCTTTCCTTCACAGATATAGTAACACTTGGCTTGTGTTCACACCAGTGTTCTGCATACGTCTTCCATATTTCCAGTTGTTGTATAGCACTAAGATCATTTCTATATACAGACTTAGCATATGTCTTGACAGGAAATGAGAAGACAGAAACATCCTTAGATTCTACATTACCATTTCTTTGAGGTTCATTAGGTATACCCATGTCCTTTAAGAATGCAGTCATAGGATCTTTATTGTCTCCTCTGACTGTTCTAATATAAAACTCTGAGTGTCTAGCATGGATACCACTGGCACTATCTACTAGCTGACTGACAGTACCTGATGGTTTCACACAGGTAATAGCCGTGGACTGAGGTATACCTAGTTTCTCTGCCCACTTCTTATTCGTTGTCACGGCTACGTTACGTAGATATTTAAGAGTATCTTCTAAGTAAGGTATATTAGCAGAGTAAGATAACTTCTCTGGAGAAGTATGTAGTAGTTCACAATCCATAATCCCTGTAAGAGATACACCTAGCAGTCTCTCTTCTTCTGTATTAGTTATCCATCTCTTTCTAAGATAGCCAAAGTCAGTGAGTGTAGATTGAATAGTACCTAACAGGGTAGCTATACGTATCTTTCTTGCCAAAGAATTACGATCATCTTCATGCCTACACACTACCTCTGTTAGATTACAGAATTGATTAGGACGTAGTATAATCTCTGAACAAGGATTAGTTCCAAAGTCTACATCCCATGCTCTACGTTTATTTTGTGAGGCTTTGTATTGTGCTGACTCACGATTAAAGATACCTCGTTCACCACTCTTACTTTCATAGAGAGACTGCCATTCCTGCATAAATATACCAGTGTCAGGACGATTAGTATATACAGCAGAGTTGTTAGCCAAGGCTCGTTGTGGATCAGTATTAAACCAAGCACCAGACTTAGCTGCTCTCATACGATCATCTGATAGATTAGACAAAGATATGAGAGCAGACCTACGTACACCACCTACGACTACCACCTCACCCACCTTACAAACTATATCATGGCACTCTATGGAGTTTAGTTTCCTACCTCTGGCTTCTTCAAACTTACGTATGGTAAAGTCAAACAAGTCCACCAATGGTTGAGGACCACTGGCTCTACCACCAAAGGTTTTTAACCTTGAACCAGCAGGACGTACCTTGGCAACATCTACCTTTGGTATTCTATTTGAATATAAATAAGATATCAAATCCTTGAATGCTCTGGCCCATCCTTCCTTGGAATCAGCCACACTAATAACGTCATCGGTTCTCTCAAACTCTACGTCTGGTATGGTAGGTAACTGATTGACATACTGTCTCTCAACAGAGAAGCCTACACCTGTACCATTCATAAGAATATAAAGTATCTCATCAAAGGACTTTGGATTATCCACTGGTATATAGGAACAATTATATCCAGCTATGTTCTCCCTCTCAAGAGCAGGGCCAGCAGTCATCAACGATCTCATGCTAGGCATTACTTCAAGATTAAGAATAGCATTACGTATCATACTCCAATCCTTGGTATCAAGTTGATCCTTAACCCCAAGGTTTGTTTCTACATGAACTCTAAAGAAACTAATTAATCTATTGACAGTCTCATCCCATGTTTCTCTACGGCCTTCCGATTCCAGCCAACGAGAATATCTGGATAAGTAAATAAAGTTCTGGTACTCAGTCGGTAGACTCATCACTACTCTCCCCATATTCAAGTTCAATTAATAAGTTAATATAATGTACTGCTTTTAACAGGTCTTGTAATCCTTCACCTTTAATACGATGTCTGGTAATATACTTAACTGCATTACCTTCACACCAGTTAAGTTTGTTAGCCATTATATACTCTGTTGGTCCTATGGTCAAGTTCTTATAATGATCACCACCAACCTGATGTTCTTTAGCTCCGTTTGTCATCGCCTACATTCCCCTCTAAATATTTTATTGCTCTTTGTAATAACTCAACACTATCCTTTAACTTCCCTATCCCTGAATTACAATTCTCGCAAAGCCATCCCCTGAATTGGTTTGTTATATGGCAATGATCAAGGCACCATGTTATTCCCTTTCTACGTACCTTACCCTCAAAACTTTTCTCACAAATAGGACACTTGTAATCATCATCAGGATACCTATGTTTTGTTTTTAAGAAATTTACAACACGTACATGAACATTAGTACACTGTCTGCATTGGTGTCTCTTTCCTTGGTACATAGTAGGATCATTTGGGAAATCATCTAATAGTTTTGTCTTATTACATTCAGTACATGTTCTACTATTCTCATCTAATTCTATTATAATTTCTTTCTTAAAGAAGTCAAGTTGTCCCTCGTCATACACTTTATTTCTCCGTTATTATATTATAGATCTTGTATATTATGTTCTTCTTCTTCTTTGAATGCATAGCTGTAAGAGCAAAGCTCCTAACCTGTGACGGTTCTATACCTGCACCATCACATATAAATTCAAAGTTGTCACACGTTACTCCAATACTACAAAAGAACCATGCATGAGCACGGTCCCTGATAACTATATCCTCTTGATATGTCTGTGTATTCTTGTTAGGTTTCTTTAATATATCTATAAGTGCTCGACCAATTATAGCCAAGAATAACCTACGTTCAGGTTCCTCGTGATCGAACTGAATGATAGGATCTACAAATATATCTATGTCATCGTCTTGCATTCTTCTTTCTTTTCCTTTTGACCCATCCTTTCTTCGCAGCCTCAGACAGTTTCTTTCTATATTCAGTATCATAATTAACAGTTCTTTTCTGCGCAGCCTCAGACAGTTTCTTTCTATATTCAGGATCTTCACATCTTTTCTTCATAGCCTCAGATTGTTTCCTTCTATATTCAGGATCTTTCCTAGATTTTTGAAATGCTTCAGAATTTTTTAAAGACTCAGATATTTTCTTTCTCTTTTCAGGATCACTCCATCTTTTATTTGAAGACTCAGATTGTTTCCTTCTATATTCAGGATCTTCATAGCTCTCAACAGGCCGATAGAACTTACCACCTACTCGTGAGTTATAGTAGGCTGGTTCATCTGTACCTTCTAAAGTAGAAGCAAGCACATTATATTTCATCTGATAGTACAGCTCATAGTATCTAAGACTACGTCTGTTCTTATACTCTGCTATGATCTCAAACTTGAAATGCTTCTTACCTAGCTTCTCTATGTCTTCATTGAGCCACTTGGAAGAACCAGTATATACTCTCCAGTTTGATTCCTTCTCTCCGAACTTAGCCTTAATCATATACTGTTTACATCCGATGTATGCCTTGGTAGTCTGAAGGTTGGTAATGATATAGACAAAGCCAAACTTGTATGTGTCAGCATGGAATGTCTTATCACTACCAAACTTCAACCAATGGTGATCTACCAATCTATAACCTCTGGTACATCTTTAGGAGTCCTAGATACAGTGGTTAAATATCTATATCCATTTGCATATCTAAAGACTCTCAATCCATCACCACCATTGGCATCACTCCAACAGTACTTCTTATGAGCACAGTATATACAAGAAGTACCTAACCTTCTGTTACCAGAAGCACCATCAGCTACATCGGAGTAGCATCTGGCAGGTGGAGCTTGCTGTTTCATTACCTCTTTAAGATCTTTAATCCTATCAGATGCATTAATCATCTCAAGAGAATGAACAGGTAACAAACATATCTCACCAGTTACCTTATTGATAACCAAGAATGCAGCCTCATCTTTATCATTAGCTTCTGCGTAAGCTGATATCTGAGCAATGTATCCGAATGGATCATCCCTCTCCAGCCTACCCTTATCAAACTTCTTAAAGCTATAATCAGATGCAGACTTACAATCTACTAGGACACCATCAATCATACAATCTTGATGTCCCTTCACTCCTTCCACACTAACTTCCTTTTGCATATCAGTAACGGTATGTCCTGCTAGTCTGGACAATACAATAAGAAGTTCCTCAAGTATATAACCATAGAGAAACTTGATACGAGTGGAAGAAGATAGTGGTATTATCTTATCCTCAGTAGTATACATATCATACCATAGCTGGCGATCCTTCTTACCTATAGCTGATAGACGTAAATTACTTCTACTACGAGGCTTCTCATTTAAGAATAGTTTTAAATGCTCCTTTATGTTGGTTGCAAATTCATCTACGTGTTTATCTATTTCCTTCTCATCCATCTGTAATTCATCTGGATCAAAAAGACTATAGATATCTTCAACTAATGTATGTATATCTTTCATATTAAAAAAGTAGGAGAGGCACTACACCTCTCCCACAAGATTAATTACTTACTAAGAAGCAAAGGGAATATCATCATCCCCTTCTTCTGAAACGAAAGCACCGTCCACAACATCAAAGGCTTCATCTGCCTCTGTGTTGTAAGGAATAAGATTAGTTACTTGTACGGCACGGAGATCCGCACTCACTCCTTGACGGCCCTTAAACTCCCACTCATAGGTAGTGTAGTGAACATTAACCTCTGAGCCATTTCCAATAAGGGTGTTGGACATGGTACGCTTCTGACCATCAACCAGATCAGGAGCACGGTTGAGAGAACCATCCTTCCTACGAACCTTACGCTTAACTGAAACAAAGTCACCACGTTCATCGCCTTTATTCTTTAATATAAGGCCATCGTTCTTAACAGTGGCTAAACTCTTTTCATCCAGATTACAGATGTCTACAGACCATACACCATCACTATCAAAGGTAGTGTTAGGGTTGGTGATTGCAGCCCAATAAGCGATTCCAGAAATTACTGACATATTTTATATCTCCTATATATCTATTGTTTAAAAATGAATTATCTCATAATTAGATCAGGGTGTCAACAACAAAATTACCTTAATCTAATTAATCCATATGTAGTTCGTAAGAACTACTACATATGGTTAATTAGTGTGTCTCAGCCCATGTCGTTCCATGCTTCCATGTACTATCCAGTGGGCATCTGAACTTTAACTTGAGTTCCGTATCCTTGATAGCATCCTTGGTTATGATACCGAACTGGTTCACATCCTTCTTTGCTACCTCGAACTGGTACTCGTCATGTATTGAAGCAACTAATCGTGCATCAATTCCTTTGTGGCTTATTCTTTGTATCATATTAATAAGCCAATCCTTACATATACTTGCTCCTGCTCCTTGTATTAAGGTGTTAAGAGCAGCATGAGGTGATCTTATATGCAGGTGTCTGCCATCCACCCCTCGTATCATACCCCTCTCAGCGGCCTTCTGAACGCTGTTACGGACACGTTTTAGGGCTGGCATATTAGACAAGAACCTATCCATTAGTTCCTGTCCATGATCTTTGTTACCACCTACGATCTTACCGATCTTGGCGGCACCTGCTCCATACATAAATGCATAGATAAATGTCTTTGCTTGATCCCTGTCGGTGAGGCCAGCCATCTTCATGTTAGCTGTATGTACATCACCATTGAGGATCTCATTAGTATAATCTTTACTGTCCATCAGATGGGCAAGGCATCGTAGCTCAAGACCAGAAGCATCTGTACCTACCAGAGTATGAGTATGTGGATTATCCACAGTCCAACAGGCTCTACACTCCTTACCAAAGGGACTACGTACTGCTGGTATCTGAGCCATGTTAGGACTATGGTGAGCCATACGGCCAGTGATAGTCTTTAGAGTTAATACTCTACCATGTACCCTACCAGTGGTATCGTCATAGGAATTAATCCAAGATTGTATCTGAGCTATTCTCTTTTGCAATAGGAAGTATCGTGAAAACTTATGTGCTTCTTCCATCTTAATCTTATCAAGAATCTCTTCACTAATCTTAGGTTGTCCTGACTTCTCAGTGAACTCCTTTGGTTTCCAACCAAGCTCCATCAAACGATCAGCGATCTGCTGTCGTGATCCTATATTAAATGGTATGTACTTTGTCTTGGTCTTTAACTCCACTGCTGTAGGTTCAAAGGATACCTTAGACCATGCTTCAAGATCTTGAGCTTCATCAGTGAGGCGAGACAGTAATCCTATGGTCTTACGTATGTCTAAAGCAAAGCCATTCTTCTCCTGTTTATCTACTATGGCACGTACCTTATGTTCCATACGAATAGATTTCTTGGAGAAGGTAGCTCCTTCTTTAGCTAACTGATTGTATACCTCATAGGTTAACTCAACATCATTCTTACAATACTCAAGCATACTCTTTGAGTACTGCGAGAAGTCCTCATGCTCCATCTTGTAATGACCTAACCGTTCACCCCATGCCTGAAGACTATGACCTTTATCTCTAATGGGATTGATAAGTTGTGATAATACCAAGGTATCTATGACCTGTTCCAACTTAATCTGTGTGCCTAGTAGCTTGTTAAGATTAGGTGCATCAAACGAAATACCATTATGCATGACAAAACGATCAATAGTTTTAGCCCAATCCTTAAACGTATCAAGATTACTATGATCCCACACTTGTATCTGTGATGTCTGATGATCCTTTGCTACTATACAATGGATTAATGTTGGTTGTAGTGAATCTGTTTCTATATCTACGGTTGCGACTTTCATATTCCTCGTCTTGTCCACACCAGTTACACTCCTCTCCGTTTCCTACGTTTATAGTTGTGTGTTCCACTGGGCACCAATGTTCCCACATTTTATATTTCATATCCCAAAACTTTCTCCACATCCACACTGTGATGTAGCATTAGGATTCTTAAATATAATATAATTACCATTAATACCAGTAGAGAAGTCTATAGTTGTATTTATTAATAACATCGTTGCTTCTTTCTTAATATATAACTTCCCTTCTTTAAGTGGAATTATATCATGTTCATCAGGAATGTCAAACAAAACTTCCCATTGGTATGTAAAGCCAGCACAACCACCACCTTTAACACCAAGCTCTATGCCTATTGCATTCTCTGATTTAACTATACCTGACAGATGATGGTCAGCTTGATTCGTTATTGATACTAACACGTTTACTCCTCATAAAGTTATACAGACAGAAAACGTAAGCTGTAATTAAAGAACATAGCCACATTGAAAAGCCGTTGCTGTACGGTAAGTCCTCTATATAATGCTTTACGATTAAGACGGTAAGCATCATAACCATCCACGATAATATGGGTATAAAGACCAAGAGGGGTATCCATCTAGCTAGGGTACTTACTATTAATGAGTAAATCTTTGTCATAACCTTTCTCCTTTAATACTGGACTTGGCATTACCTTCACTAACTTAGCATCAGCTACTTTGATATGATAGAAAGGCTCTGCTGCTCTCCTTCTATTGTCCACTGGTTTAACATCACTCTCACTAACCATAGAGCCATCCATAAACCATGCCTGATCCAAGTGCTTGTTGAATATGACAAAGGTTAAGGGACCAATACACCCCTCCGATTTCACTGAGCTTACCCACTTGTCTATGAGCTTATGCTTCCTGTATGGAATACGTATCTCCTTCCAAGACTCAGGCCAATGGTCACGCCAGCTTGTCTTTATCTCTGTCTCAAAGTAACACTCCAAACCTAACTTATCTTTACATACGACATCTACTCCATATGTTTCTTCAGTATTAATATCCTTATAACCTTTAGATAATAACCAATGACTCATAACATTCTTAGTTAAGGAATCATATTTATTATATAAATTTCTATCAAATTTAATCGGCATTAGTATCTCCTACATCAAATGGGTTGTCTATTTCAGTCATCCTACCTGTGTCTTTGTTATAAAATAAATGTGTAGCCACACCTGTATCTCCTGTATATCTGTTCTTGAGTATACGTATGGTAGTTGTGTTGGCTATGATTGGATCATCGTCTTGCTGGTTGCGCTCCAATCCAATGACACCATCACTCAGATGTCCTATGGATGCGGAACCTCTCAAGTGAGAGAGTGTTACTTCCCTACCATCCTCATGTCCTCTGTCACCAGATGGCCTACGTAGATGGGATACAAGTAACAAGCATATACCTGTCTGCTCCACGAGAGATCGTAGCTTGGTCATTAGTATGTCGATGGACTTACGTTCATCTGTATCCTCTTGACCTGATACAAGTATGCTTAAGTGATCCAGACAAATCCATTTACAATCAAGAGCTTGAGCCATAAACCTAACCCTTGCTAGTATCTCGTCATTGTCCACTGATCCAAAGTGATCAAAGGCAAAGAACCTACCAGAGTTAATAGTCTCCGCTTGGAACTTCTGCAATTGCTCTGGTGTAAACTGATCTCTAATCTCCTTGATGTACAACCTAGCATCTGCTTCCACTGACATGATGTTCCATGCCGTGTTCTTCACACTCTCCTCAAGAGCAAGTATACCTATGTTATCTTTTGTATTACGTAGGAAGTGATGCATAAGTTCACGTATGATACTTGACTTACCCATACCACTACCACTACAGAATGTAATCAGTTCTCCTGTTCGCATACCATAGGTCTTCTCATTCATACGAGGCCAAGGATAGAGACAAGTCTCACAGAAATCCTCATCGTATAATGTTTCGCCTAAGTCTTTGAGATTAATTATACCAGCAGGTGTGAATGGCTTTGCATTCCACCAGCAATCATTGAAGGCAGCACGTTGTCCCATCTTGAGATACTCATTAGCATCCTTGTGATCCATACGTACTATCCTTGCCTTGTTAGGTGCAAACAACTGAGCTACTTCTTGTGCAGCTTCTTGACCTTGCTTGTCCATGTCAAAGCATATGATTACGTTATCAAAGCTATCCAGATAAGTGAATGCATTCTTGCAATCACGCAATGCTGAACCAGCTCCTGTCTTGATAGATACAGAAGGCCACTTAGATCCCATCAGTTCATAGGCTGACATGGCATCCACTTCACCTTCACATATAGTTATATACTTACCCTTCGGTGAGAATATATTCTGACCAAACAACAGGGCATCAGTTAGCTCACCTTCCACCCACATTCTTTTGTCTTTGCACTGTCTAACTTTGTGACCTATCTGCTCACCACTATCGTTGAAGTAACCATACAGATGATGGGTCACGATGTTACCAGATTGCTTTATCTTTGTACTATATTTCTTTGCGGTATCCATAGTAATCTTACGATCACTAATATTACCCCAACTTCCAGTTGTTGACATAGGTTTCACCGTCCATTCTTGTTTAGGTACAATAGCAACATTATCACCAAACTTTGTATTACAACTAAAGCAATACGAATATCCCTGCTCATGCTTAACATTAGCATCGGATGACTTACATTTAGGACATGGCCCTCTGTCGAGCCACTGTTTCTTCAGCATATTTTCCCCTTTCTAATTAATCCATATGTAGTTCGTAAGAACTACTACATATGGTTAATTAGTTTCCATGTTACACACCCGGACCCGGCCAAGTGCCACTATATATTTCTTTCATACGTTCACTCATCTCCTCTTCTATTTTATGTTTCATAAGTTCTCTCCATGAGACAGGATATAACTTATGCATATGATATGATATGCATTCTGCTACCCATCTAGTTTCTTCTTGTGCATCTGGACTTAATCTAAGATTACATACTCTGGCAAAGGCATAGAGACTACCACTCCAGTACCATTCAGTATAAAGGGACTGAGGTAGTATAGTTCTGGCTTGTTCAGGACAGACCCCTGCCTTTATCATATCTTCATACGTTTGCTGACATAGTTCAATAGCTTTATTATACTTCTCCTGTATCCACTGATTACCATGCACCTCATTGTCTGTTGATCCTTGCTTCTTATCTTCAGCTTTCTCTCTCCACTTAGAGGGATACCAAAACTCAGGTGGCTTGTCAATATATCTTCTACTTATTTCATTCCAAGCCAAGCCTACTTGATGCTTAACTAACTGACGAGCTACAAAGATAGGTGCTCTGATACGAAACACTACATAACAATGAGAGAAAGGTGACCAATGATTATGCTTGGCAAGATAAGCTATTAACCTTTCATCTGGTTCGTTCATAATATTTATTTGTTTACCAAAGGATACTCTTGCTGCATTAACTACTGTAACGTCAGTACCTAAGTGGTCCTCTAGATTAACCCATCCATTCTCAGTCATCTGTAAATACCCTTGGTAAAGATAATCTTTTTAAGACTGCACATTTAGGAATAGATATCAAACCGCCATACTGTGCTTCACAATCAAGATCATAGTTATTAACAGAGGATGCAAGTGTAATATACAAGTCATCCTCATTGACTAGTATACCTACACTTTTGATACGCATAGGTGTTAATTCTTTGACCTCATCTTCTGACTTCCAATCGGCATCCTCATACTCTGAAGAGTCAAGCCACTCTATACAAGCTACTCCACTGTATTTCATTCCCATGTCTCCTTCTCAAACTGCTCCATCCAGATTTCATCTGAAGCCATAGCTTCATTTGTATCTTGACTAGCTAATCCTTTTGCTTCTCTATACGAGTATCCTTCCCTCTTATATTCTTTAACCCTAATCCAGAAGTATTTGTCTCGTTCTTCTTGTATAAAAGTCTTAGTCATCGGTTGGATTCCATGTTCCTGTATCCCAATCAATCTCATAGCCCACCTTCCTTCCATATTCTACTATGTCTTCAGGGCAAGAGGGATCAAAGCCATTAAGTATCATGTCTCTGATGGTAAACAGATCAAGTGTGATGTTATCCTGATCTATCTGCATCTCAGCTAACTTATCTTGATACCTTGCTTTCTCTTTCTCTTGCTTCTTCTCCATGATTACTTCTCTAATGGAAGTAAAGTCATAGACTTGACAGATATGTTCTTTAGTCTTCATCTTCTAACTCCAATCCAAGTTGATCTCTCATTTCAATACGAACCTTTGTCCATACATCTTCATGTATCCACCCATACTTTCCAACGAAAGCAGTCTTAGTAATATGTGGAGCTTCCTCTTCCATCTGAATTAGTAAGTCATTTACTTTACTCATCTGCCTCTCCTTTTCTTTTCTATTATCTATAGACTTAAGACTTTCTTTTAGAATTTCTCTTATCCATTCACCATGTACCTTATCATAGATCCACTCATTGTGGTTACCATATTTTTCAAGGAAGTCATGCCTACTTAATATCTTGGCATCTTCATACATCATTCTCTGTCTTTTCAATAGGATAGGGCAACTCAGCATGACCCTCTTCAAGATACTCAGGTGGGTGCTCTATCATGGCCCATCCAGATTTATCCTTATTGGAGAAGTGATCGTTGTAGAAATTCCTCTGACGTTCACTGTGAATCTCATCTTGCAAAAGTTTTATTCTTTCATATGCCCTTTGCAATTGTTCTTGCAACTCTTTAACATTCCTTCGTAGTTCTTTCTCAATGTTCATTGGACAGCTCCTTGTTATACTCAGCAGCATAGTCTATTGCTGCCTCTTTGTAAATACTTTCTTTCAAGATACGAACATCACCACGAGGATCATAGACAATAACCTGCCAACCAATACCATTGGTAGAACCTTGATGGATGTAACGTATCTCCCTTACTTCTGCCTTCCTTTCCACCTTTGTCTCTCCTTATTCATAGTAGTGACAGGTTTATCATGCCACACACCAGTGGCAATCCAGACTTCTCTCTTATTGCAGCCTGTTTGAAACGGATACCTCTCTTTAGTTTGGGTATCCACTAGCTCCCAACGTACCCACTTCTTATCAAAGTTACGTTGGACATACTCAGTTCTCTTGGAAACATGTGCTCCAAGATCCTTACGTACAGAGTTAAAGTTATCTTCAGGCCATACAAAGTCAGTCATATACTTCTCCATTTAATTTTATGTTCTTGATTCTTACCAAAGAAATCAGATATCCAATCTCCTGTTCGCAGATAGTGTCTAATATCTCTGACATATCCTTCATGTATATATCTTTGAGACATGCTATCCTTATCACCACGCCTAGCTAATCTGGAATGTTCTTTTACCAAAGCATTATTATGCTCCATCCAATCCAGTACCCCTTTGATATATAGAGGATGGTCTTTGTCACGTTTAAGTACAGAGTGGTGTGGCTTGACACCACCTAGTGAAGCCGCCATAATTCCACATCACCTTCCATTAAATCGTAGTCTAGTCCATGTTCCTTACACATACTTTGTAAGTATCTATATGCACTTGTCTTATCTTTGAATTTCAAAGCCGCACCATCCTCACCCATGAGTATGTTGGTACAGTCCTCATCGAAATCACTATTAACTATGATCCACATAGTCTATATCCTTTACTTTCTTTCTATTATACACAACCTTACTGGTGACAACTCTCTTTCTCCACATAGGATCAGAGAGTTGCTTCGCTAATGGATTGTGCTTACGTTTACCTACAACTCTCTGATCTTTCATAGTCCTATTCCTTATGCTGCTAGTTGCATCCATTGTGGTGAGTGTAACATCTTCCTTACCTTGTCTTCTCTACCACCTATGGTAGTGTGGGATGGTCTACCACCATTCTTATCATGGCTACTCCAGTAGGTAGCAGCCTGATAAGCAGACCACATAGTACCTTTGTTCTGTGTGCCATACTTCTCATAGCTACCTCTTCCATGTAGGTGACGGTTCTCTTCATCAAAGATCTTCATTAGATTAGAGAGCATCACCTTGTTAGGTTCTACCTTGCGGCTAATATTATTAGTCTTCTTTGCCAAGGTATGGGTGAACAGATTGATTACATTATCACGGCTAACATCTGTGTGATACCAGTTCCTCATCTGTTGCAGTCCACCACCAGCTATGTATTCAGAAGCCTTCTCTATCTTTGAGGCAAAGCCTAGCACGTTGAAGTTCTTGGTGTGTCTACCATAGACATAGGCCAGCTTATCTCCTGATACTAATGTGTTGTAGCAGAAGCCTCTCCATAATCCCATCATACCATTGTTAGCCCATGTCCTATTATGGGAAGTACGAAAGACAAACTCAGGTATAACTGTGTCTCCTTTGTCTATCTGTATCTCATGGGCAGGGAACTTGGCACGTAGCTCAAGCCTTGCTCCATTATCATAGACATTAGTCTCATATGTGGCATCGGTTAAGTCCATATCGGATAGACCTATAGCTTCTTGAACGCCAGTTACTATGTCTTTATATTGCACTGGCTCATATGCTTCAGAGACTATGGCAAGAGTGTCTCTAGTATCTTTACGTCTAAGACCTACACCTATATGTGAGGGTATAGCAACGAACCCATCTGTATAGGATGCAAGGTTAAACTTTTCTACTTCAAAATCAATCTTGTCATGGTCAAACATTTGATAGTCAAACATTATGCTACTTCCTTCTGGTTGTTTACTGTATGATATCTGTGCATCTCAAAAAGATACTCGTTAATAACATCTATGTCAAGCTCATAGATACTTCCTACATTAGCCACTGTGCAAAGATAACTCTCTGTCAGTGGGTCTATATCTGCATGGGTTTTATATTGCATCACCAGCTCCTATCATATAGGTATGGCACTGGCTTCTCAAGATAAAGGAGTTCTTTTTCTTTGTTACCTTCCATCCCAATGCTCTCCATAATCCAGCATAATTTTGTTCAAGTTCAGCAAGGTTTTTACAGTCTTGATTGCGTATAACTTTAGCTTTGCCATTCTTTTTCATGGTCCTCTCCTAGTTATTTAGCACTCTCTATTCTAAAGATTTCTTGCTTAATGTCAACCACTCTATGATACTTATTAAATCTATGTTTAACATCATATAAGTTCTTGATAAATCTATTGAATCTAAACTTAGGTGTCTTGAGTGCGGTAAGCATACCTATTTGAAACGTCTGCCTTCTAAGTGTAACCTTGTTCATCGCTGGATTAAACGCAGCAAACTCAAGTTGTTTCATCTTATAGAGTACATCTTCTACATACTCTTTTATCAAGGGATTCCATTTTAATTTACCTTCCTTAAATTCTTTCATCCCTATTCCTCTCTGAGTTCCACCATTAAATAAACTTATAAGCATCGAATGTGTTATATTGTGGTCCTCATAGTACTCAAGATACTTTGAATAAACTTTCTTCGTACCTGTTGACGTAGCCCATGAGTGAGCAAAGTCCATTACAGTCCAGTTCCTTTGATTTGTATTTAATTTTGCAATTGTTTCTGGTGTTATTTCTCCTTCATGTACCTCTATGTAGTAGTCAAGATGTTCTTCCACGGCTATCTTATATCTATGTTGTCCATCTGCTATGTATAATATACCACCCTTTTCATATACAAGAATGGGGCGTAGCTCCAATAGGTTTTCATCAAGTATAGATTGTCTTAACTTAGATAGATTATTTTGACTTAATACTCTGTTCTCCTTTACCATTCTTAATTCTCTGTAGAGAGAATTTCTAGGTGATATACAATATTTATGTGAGCTAGGATTTCCCAGTTTACTTCTTAGTCTCTTGTTCATAACATTCTCCGTGTTATGTGGGGGAATTTCACCCCCACTTAATATTATATCACAAAAGTACGGCCACGTACATCCACTATTCCCTTAATATTCCAGAAATGTGGAGCCTTTGCAACGTGGAGATACATCTTACCAAGGTCAAACCTACGGCCATCCTTGGTCTTACGTGTACCAAAAAAGCGGTCACGTTTACGCAAACGGAATACAAAATTCATCTCAATATTTCCTTTCAGTTTTGTTAGTACTAATTAATCCATATGTAGTTCGTAAGAACTTCACTACATATGGTTAATTAGGTTGACAGATTTCAAACTCCTCACGGACATCAATCAACGCCCTATCTTCTGCTATGTAAGGAGCATAACCTTTCTCTATATACATAGCATAAAGTTCTTGATAACGATCTTCCATGTTATCGTAGATGATATCATTAACTGGATGTGACATTCTCCAAAGTTCCTTTCACTATGTCTAAAGATATCTTGTCAAGATTGGTATACTTCTCCAGCCATTGCAAGGTAGAGTGCATTGAGCCATGCTCTCTTGCCAACTGGCAAACATATTCTTGATACTCTTCTTCTGTCATTTAGTTACTCCTTATCTTTTAGATGTTACGTCAACGATGGTGCCAATATCCAGCTCTCTTTCCTCTTTGATATGTACCTCTGCCTCTGTCTGTATCCAGACATGAGCACCGCAAGACAAAGGCTTTAGAGGACTATACACTATGGTACATGGGCCGTCAATATGTACCTCATGCCCATAGTCATTAGACTTGTAAGTCTTGACTGTAAAGACAGGCTTATTCTCTCCATACTTGCGGTTACTCTTGATGTTATGTTGGTTAACATGAATGTACTTCTTCATAGTATACTCTCCTAATGTTCGTACAATTTGACAATCTGTTGTCTACCTATGGTAGTCTGACTAAAGCAACCAGCTTTGCATATACCACAGTGACCTTTCAAACCCCACTTTGTCTTTGGACAATCAAACATTCTTTTACCAGAAGCAGGGCTTTTGTCAAGACTATCATCACCAAAGAACATGATATTCCAGCCTTGACTTTCCAGCATATTCCATTCTTCTACGCTATTTGATGGGTCAACGCTGGCATTAATCGCTAAGTTCTTGATAGGAAATAACTCTGTTCTTATCAAGAAGTTAAGAGTTGGATCTCGCCAAGCTCTTGTAGGTATCCACCATGTAGTCTCTGGCGTAGCTTTTGCCTCTGCTTTGATCTTCCAAATGTCAGAGACTTCTTTGATTGGCTCACCTCTGGTGCAATGCCTTACTCTCTTGGTTTGCTTACGCTTTCTCGCCAAGACTTCTTTGACTTGCAAAGGCTTTATGTTCTGCCATATCTCCTCACTTCGTACATCTTTGACAGCCATGTTAGGATACATCTTATAGAGCTTGACGTTGTAACACTTTTCATCACAGTAAGGAGTTCTATGTAGACAAGAACCTTCTGTATCTCCAACGTCATTAATAGGTCTATCGGTTGAAAACATACCGATATCCTCACAATGCCTCACGTATTCTTTGACTTGCATTAGATTAACCCTTTCTCTTTCAAGAAGTCTTCGGTTTCAAAGAAGCGAATGTCAGCATCAGAGGTGCAGCCATCAGTATTTATACTGATAACAAAGTCAATTCTATTTTGCAATTCCTCTTTATTTTCGGCTGATAACTTTGCATAGATACTTGTAAGCATTAAATTAACCCTTTCTCTTTCAAGAATATTTGAGTTTCATAGAAGCGGAACCGACTCTCTTGCTCACTTGTCATCAAGAATAAATCAGCGTTACTGCTGATAGTAAAGTCTATCCTACTTTGTAGTTCTTCTTTGTCTTCTCTTGACAACTTCGCAAATGCACTATCAAACATAGTCTTACTCCTTACAACTGTTGTTCTGCATCTTCATACCAATCTTGATATCTTGCCTCTTCAAGTTCCTCCAATTCTAAGAGTTCTTCCAATTCAGCTTTGGTTAGTTTGGAACGATCAAGGTTAGGATATAACAATGGCTTCATATCAAATCTCCTATTTCTATTAAGCATCCTGTAGTATCTTAAGTAATCTACTACAGGATACTTAATAGGTTGTCAAGTTAATATTGAGCTAGGTCATCAACCTTCTTAGCTTTTGCAGAAGTCAATAACCTTCGTATAGTATCTTGTTCTTGCTTTGGCAAAGAGAATAAATTCTTCTCCACCTCTGCAAAGTCTATCTCTTTGCTTTGTATATCAAGATACCATTCCAAGAATTGTTTTGCTGTTTGCATTTTGGTACTAATCCTTTACATTGTGGCAAATGCCATTCCATAGTAATAGCCTACACATAGGCCAAAGATTAAGAATGTGAACGCTGTTGAGAATAACAGAAATCCACCACCTACTATGCCTTTGTTCATAGTATTACTCCTTTCTGAGCCAATTATCTAAGAGTTCATCGGAAGATGCAAGTTTAATTTTGAAACCAAGCCACATAATTCTTTGCAAGACTTCTGTTGTCAAAGTCTTTGTCCCTGCTATTTCAGCGAATAGCTTGGCATTACTACAAGCTGGATAAGCCGTGTCGTTCTGAATTTGGATTGTGATATCCATAACAGCTCCTTTCAAGATTAGTTAGTAAATTCCCTGCCGGGATTGTTCAAAACAAAACCAAACTTCTTTGAAGCTTGATGTTCTTCATTCTCCCTAGTCCAGAATCCGAAATCACTCTGAGCTGTCCAGCCCATTCTCTTAAAGTTCTTGACCCACTCTTGACTTGTACTTTGTGGGTTGGCATTGCACCAATCCAAGAACCTTTGCAACTGCCTTTCGGCCTTTCTCTTTGACATAGTTCTTCTCCTTTCAAGACAAGTTATGTACCATGTACTTATGGGAAGCCAGAAGGAATCGAACCTTCTGCTGCGGGGAGGACGCCTCCGAGTCGCACACACTAGGATGCACTTGACTATCAAAGATACCTTGCAAAGTATCTCTGATAGTAGATGATCAGTTCCCTCAAGCCCCTAACCTTGAGTAGTTACACTAAGTGAGCTTTCGCCAGACCTAGCTTGTCCTATTTTTCAGCCTTACGGCTAGTGAACCACCATCCACCACTACTTCCCAAAAGTACACAGTACTTTGGTAAACTAACTCAAGATAAGTTAGCTTAAATGAACCACATTCAATGTGGCTCATCAAAGACAACTTTCTAATAATTACCCTGTAGTATCGTAAGATACTCTACTACAGGGTATTATTAGTTTGCAAGATTACCTTGCCACAAAGGACAAGGCTTCGCCTGTTCCTTCCAACTTTTCACCATTAGAGGTGACTTTGAAAGAGCCGTTAGAGTGAACAACTCTAACTGGCAACTCAGAATTGATCTTCTTCCAAGTTCTTTGATGTTGGTTTTTTCCACGGTTAATGTTTTTCCATTCACCATCGACAAAAGCTTGCATTACAAAAGACATGATATTTCCTTTCGGATTTGAGTTGAAAAAGGTACGCCAAACTATTTCAAGAGCATAGCTGCTCCTCTTTCCTACGGTAGGGATTGACGATTTATCTTCTCCCTACCGCCTCTCTGTCATCCTGCTTTGCCCCATAGCCGTGGCTCCAGAGAGTAGCCACAGATCACTTCTTCGGACATAACCTTAAACCATCGGACAATCTCCTTCCTAAATTCTAAATAATACTGCTTGGTATACTTAACCAAGCTAAGTAGTATTATTTAGTTAAAGCGGTTTCTACATCCAGAAGCTTTGCTTCGTAGTCCAGTAGTTGACCATGATGCTCCAAGCCGTCAACTCCCATTGATAGTTGTCTATCCAACTCTTTCTTGGCTTGAATAAGCTGCTCAATTCTCCAATTTCTATTCATCATTCGGCAATCTCCAATTCGTCAGGTTCATCCTAATTCTAATAAACTACTTGGTAGTTCGTAAGAACTCCCTACCAAGTATTTATTAGCTAGTTCAACTACTTAGTTAAGTAGTTGGCAGCAGCCTTAAAGTCTCTGAAGAGACTGAAGAGATCCATCTTCGATGAACTCCACAATCTCCATCGTCAACTCCAAAATCTATTATAAAAAACTACTGCTTTCAAAGAAAGCTAAGTAGTAGTTTTTTATTTCGTCCAACTACTACTTAGTAGTTGTTTTTGGGTCAAGGTATCTTTTTTTCAAGACTTGTCAAGACTTTTAAAGTCTTCATGCGCCCCCACCCGCAAGAACGCATGTGCATATATATATATATAACCACCCTCTCACATATTTACCAAAATTTAAGGGCTAATAATTAGTCCACCTTATCAATAACTTCCGAGCTACTAAAAAAATTACTTGTGCATAGAGAGTATATAGTGTATAATTAGACTTATAAAGCTAATTAAGAGATAAAGTACATAGTTACTACAGGGACTTAATGGAAATACAACAAGAACAACAATTATCTTCATACTTAGATCTTAATAACCTGTTAAATCTAAGTATACTACAGAGTACTCAGACTGATTTCCTAACATTTGTTCGACTAATGGCTCCAATTCTTGTTTCCGATTGGAAGATGGGACGACATATTGAGCTAATATCTAATAAATTAAAACAATTAGAGTCTGGAGAGATCAAAAGACTAATGGTGTTCCTACCACCACGTAGTTCGAAGTCTGTTATTTGTTCCAAATTGTTTCCAGCGTGGTATATAGGGAGAAATCCACAACATGAAATTCTTACTGTGTCTCACTCTGATCAACTTTCTAGTGATTTTGGCCGTTCTGTACGTGATGTTGTCAATTCGGAAGAGTTTCAGAACATTTTCAAGGGTGTTTCTCTACGAACAGATGTACGTGCAGCCGGGAAGTGGAAAACAAACCAAGGTGGAACGTACTATGCAGCCGGGGTCCGTAGCCAAATTGCAGGACGAGGGGCTAATATAGCGATATTGGACGATGTGATGTCCGAAGAGGATTCATATTCCGAAGCTGGCCGTAGATATGTCAAGGAATGGTATCCTGCTGGTCTACGAACTCGTTTAATGCCAAACGGTTCCATATTAATTATTAATACAAGGTATCATTTTGATGATTTATGTGGATGGCTTCTAAAACAGCAAGAGGATATGAGCGAATATGAAACTATTCCGTGGGAGGTGGTACGAATACCTGCATGGCTAGATGATGAAGCAGCAGAACTTTTAAAGCTACCAGTGGGATCGTCCTACTTTCCAGAATGGAAGCCAGATGAAGTACTACAGATAGATGAGAATGAGATTAGAGCCTCCAATGGAGCACGCTACTGGAATGCATTGTACATGCAGAACCCTACTCCAGAGGAAGGTGGGCTTATAAAGAAGAAATGGATAAAATGGTGGGATTACAATGAGCCTCCTACGTGTGATTTTGTCCTACAGACATACGATACGGCTTTCTCCACGAAAACCACAGCAGATTACAGTGTAATTCAGACATGGGGTATATTTTCCATGTACGATCAGGATGAAGATGGAGCAGAAGCCTACGTATCTAACCTGATATTACTGGGTAATATGAAGGGAAGATTTGAATATCCTGAATTACGTAGGATATCACAGGTATTGTACAATGATTTCAAACCTGATGTCTGTATCATAGAGAAGAAAGCCAGTGGTCAGTCGCTACTACAGGATATGCGTAGAAGTGGACTACCAGTAAGAGAATATCTGCCAGATAGGGATAAGGTTAGCCGTGTATATGCAGCCTCTCCCATGATGGAAGCAGGAAAGGTTTGGATACCCAGACATAAGAAGTGGGCTGATGATCTCTTGGAAGAACTGATACAGTTTCCCAATGCAGCTCATGATGATCAGGTAGATGCCCTGACTATGGCTGTACATTTCATGCGAGAGTCGTGGCATCTTACACATCCTGAAGATCCAGAATGGGATGATGATGTTCCAAAGAAGAAAAGGGTTGCGTACTGGCGTAGTTAGGTGTATAATGTAAGTAATGGGAAGAATTATTTAGGGGAAATTTATGGCTACAGAAAGAAATCCATACGATCAGATACCACAGGAAGTTGCAAATGTAATTCCTATGGATGCTAATCCTGTAAGTGAGGAACAGGAAGCTACTTTTGAATTAGATCCAGATGGTGGCGTAACAGTAGATTTTACTAAGACTGTTGTTATGGAAGCAGAAGCTCCTGTAAAGGAATGGTATGCTAATCTTGCAGAAGATCTGGATGATGATGCTCTGGAAGAAATAGCAGAGAATGTATATAACAACTACGATGCAGATAAGAACTCCCGGCAGGAATGGGAGTCTATGTTTGAACGTGGCTTTGACCTCCTAGGTTTAAAGATACAGGAAACATCAGAACCATTCGATGGTGCCTGTACAGCAGTACATCCACTACTGGTAGAGTCAGCCGTTAAGTTCCAAAGTAAAGCATCACAGGAATTGTTTCCATCGGCAGGGCCGATCAAGACACA
>JGI25133J35611_10000398_pt1 | contig 24297 bp, 11 predicted proteins | sample ETNvirenome_6_85_FD_35611 | JGI IMG/M metagenome (IMG submission 35611) | reverse complement strand
TATTCTTTATCAATGGACAATATATGGAACACGAAGCTGTTACAATTAGACAAGAAGATTCAAATTTAAAATTGTATATTGATAGTGCAAGTTTAGGAATGGAATTTGATGCAGATGATGAAATAGTTGGATGGGGTAAGTTTACTATATAATATGATATTTATGTATGAGAGAAATAATTGGAATAAATAATGGCCAAAATTGAAGAAAAACAATTAGATGACGTTCTTATAGCGGGAATGAGTGGAACAAGTGGTTCTTCTGGTTCTTCTGGTTCCAGTGGCTCAAGTGGCTCAAGTGGAACAAGTGGAACAAGTGGAAGTTCTGGTTCAAGTGGAAGTAGTGGTTCGTCTGGAACAAGTGGAACAAGTGGTTCGTCTGGTTCCAGTGGAAGCAGTGGTTCGTCTGGCACCGATGGAACTTCGGGTACTGATGGAACTTCGGGTACTGATGGAACAAGTGGAAGTTCTGGTTCAAGTGGAAGTAGTGGTTCGTCTGGAACAAGTGGCACAAGTGGTTCTTCAGGTTCAAGTGGAAGTTCTGGTTCCAGTGGTTCAAGTGGAACAAGTGGAACTGATGGAACAAGTGGCTCGTCAGGCTCAAGTGGAACTGATGGTACAAGTGGTTCCAGTGGAAGTTCGGGTTCCAGTGGTTCCAGTGGTTCGAGTGGTACAGACGGAACAAGTGGAAGTAGTGGGTCTTCAGGTTCAAGTGGTTCAAGTGGTTCGTCTGGAACAAGTGGAACAAGTGGTTCTTCAGGTTCCAGTGGTTCAAGTGGAACTGATGGAACAAGTGGAACTGATGGAACGTCTGGTACAGACGGAACAAGTGGAACTGATGGAACAAGTGGCTCGTCAGGGTCAAGTGGGTCAAGTGGAAGTTCTGGAACGGATGGAACAAGTGGGTCAAGTGGAAGTTCTGGAACGGATGGAACAAGTGGCGTATCCGATACCTATGTTACAACATCTTCTACAAGTGTAGCTATACCAACATCACACCCAACCACAGTAACAATTACTGTTGGTACTGGACTTGGATGGAGTACAGGTCAAAAATCTCTTGTAGCTAAAACAGGTGACGCGTCAAAAAGATTTTTAATGGAAGTAACCAGTTATAATACTGGTACAGGAGTTTTANTAGGTGANTCNGAATCAAATANTGGTACTGGTACTATTGATACATGGTCTGTAAATTTAGAAGGTGTTGCAGGAGATGATGGAACATCTGGTTCTTCAGGTTCAAGTGGAACTGATGGTACAAGTGGAACTGATGGTACATCTGGTACAGATGGTACGAGTGGTTCGTCAGGTTCAAGTGGTTCAAGTGGTTCAAGTGGGTCTTCAGGAACTGATGGTACAAGTGGTTCCAGTGGAAGTTCAGGTTCAAGTGGTTCCAGTGGTTCGAGTGGTACAGACGGAACAAGTGGAAGTAGTGGTTCTTCAGGTTCTTCAGGTTCAAGTGGAACTGATGGTACATCTGGTACAGATGGAACAAGTGGTTCAAGTGGTTCAAGTGGAACGAGTGGTTCAAGTGGTTCGAGTGGCTCAAGTGGAAGTTCAGGTTCAAGTGGTACAGACGGAACAAGTGGAACTGATGGAACAAGTGGAACTGATGGAACAAGTGGAAGTAGTGGTTCGTCAGGTTCAAGTGGTTCAAGTGGAACTGATGGTACATCAGGTTCAAGTGGTAGTTCTGGTTCCAGTGGTTCAAGTGGTACTGATGGAACTTCTGGTTCAAGTGGGTCTTCTGGTTCAAGTGGTTCAAGTGGTTTAGACGGAAACTTTGGTGGAGCTTCATTTGAATATGATTTTGAAGCAACATTTACTTCAGATTCAGACCCAGGCACTGGGATGTTACGATTAAGTAGTGCTACACAAAATACTGCTACTGAAATTTATATAGATGATACTGATGTAAATTCTACTGATATACAAAGTTATATGCGTACCATTGACGATAGTACATCAACTTTAAAAGGTCATGTAAAGATTTCAAAAAAATTCTCTACTGGTGAATTTTTATTATTTACTATAACAGATTTAACAGAAAATTCTGGTTATTTTACTATAGCCGTTACTAATGTAGATTATTCAACGGCATCACCATTTGGTGATAATGATGATATAATAGCTACCTTTGCTAGAACTGGTGATAAAGGTGATACAGGCGAGGCAGGAACAAGTGGAACTGATGGAACGTCAGGTTCAAGTGGTTCATCTGGTTCAAGTGGTTCCAGTGGAACTGATGGAACAAGTGGTTCGAGTGGTTCGAGTGGAAGCTCAGGTTCGAGTGGTTCAAGTGGAACTGATGGAACTTCTGGTACAGACGGAACAAGTGGTTCGTCTGGCTCAAGTGGTACAAGTGGTTCAAGCGGAACAAGTGGTTCTTCTGGTTCTTCTGGTTCTTCAGGTTCCAGTGGTTCAAGTGGAACTGATGGTACATCTGGTACAGATGGTACAAGTGGAACTGATGGAACTTCAGGTACAGATGGAACAAGTGGTTCAAGTGGAAGTTCGGGTTCAAGTGGGTCAAGTGGAACAAGTGGCTCGAGTGGTTCAAGTGGAAGCTCAGGTTCCAGTGGTTCAAGTGGAACTGATGGAACAAGTGGTTCGTCAGGTTCATCTGGCTCAAGTGGTTCAAGTGGTTCAAGTGGTTTAACTGGTGATGCGTATGAAACTACATCTTCTACAAGTGTAGCTATACCAACATCACATCCAACTACTGTTACAATAACAATTGGAACTGGTTTACAATGGACGATTGGTCAGACTGCTCTTGTAGCGTATACAAATTTAAAGAAATTTCAAGGTTCAGTAAGTGCATATAATAGTGTAACGGGAGTTGTGGAATTAGCTTCTACATCAAATACTGGTACGGGTACTTATGATGATTGGGAAGTAAATCTTGGTGGTGTTGAAGGGCCAGCAGGAACAAGTGGTTCTTCAGGTTCAAGTGGTTCAAGTGGAACTGATGGAACTTCGGGTACAGACGGAACAAGTGGTTCGTCAGGTTCAAGTGGAAGTTCGGGTTCAAGTGGAACAAGTGGAAGTTCTGGAACTGATGGAACAAGTGGTTCGTCTGGTTCAAGTGGTTCAAGTGGAACTGATGGAACTTCTGGTACAGACGGAACAAGTGGTTCCAGTGGTTCAAGTGGAACAAGTGGCTCGAGTGGTTCAAGTGGAAGCTCAGGTTCCAGTGGTTCAAGTGGAACAAGTGGAACTGATGGAACAAGTGGTTCTTCAGGTTCAAGTGGTTCAAGTGGTTCAAGTGGTACAGATGGAACAAGTGGGTCTTCTGGTTCAAGTGGTTCAAGTGGAAGTTCTGGAACAAGTGGTTCAAGTGGCTCGTCAGGTTCATCAGGTACAAGTGGTTCGTCTGGAACTGATGGAACAAGTGGAACTGATGGAACAAGTGGAAGTAGTGGTTCGTCAGGTTCAAGTGGGTCTTCAGGAACTGATGGTACATCTGGAACTGATGGAACAAGTGGTTCTTCGGGTTCAAGTGGAAGTTCGGGTTCAAGTGGAAGTTCGGGTTCAAGTGGAACTGCTGGTACATCTGGTTCAAGTGGGTCGTCAGGTTCTTCAGGTTCAAGTGGAACTGATGGAACTTCGGGTACTGATGGAACAAGTGGCTCAAGTGGCTCAAGTGGAACTGATGGAACAAGTGGAAGTAGTGGTTCTTCAGGTTCCAGTGGCTCGTCAGGTTCAAGTGGTTCATCTGGTTCCAGTGGTTCAAGTGGTGTAGATGGAAACTTTGGTGGTGTAACATTTGCATATGACTTTGATACATCAACTACAGATAGTGACCCAGGAACTGGTAAACTAAGATTAGATAACGCTACACAAAATACTGCAACAGGTATTTATATAGATGATTCCGATTCGGATGGTACTGATATACAAAGTTATATGCGTACTATTGATGATTCTACAAGTGCTATTAAAGGTCATGTAAAGATTTCAAATAAATTAGACTCAAGTCAATTTATATTATTAACAATTTCAAGTTTAACAGAAAATGCTGGATATTTTGATATTACAGTAAGTGCTGTAGATTCATCTGGTGCTACACCCTTTTCAGATGGTGAAGATGTAATTGTTACCTTTGCTAGAACTGGTGATGCAGGAACAAGTGGTTCTTCAGGTTCAAGTGGGTCAAGTGGTTCAAGTGGAACTGATGGAACAAGTGGAAGTAGTGGTTCCAGTGGTTCGTCTGGTTCAAGTGGAACTGATGGAACAAGTGGAAGTAGTGGTTCTTCAGGTTCAAGTGGGTCAAGTGGTACAGATGGTACATCTGGAACTGATGGAACAAGTGGTTCCAGTGGTTCAAGTGGTTCAAGTGGCTCAAGTGGAAGTAGTGGAACTGATGGAACAAGTGGAAGTAGTGGTTCAAGTGGAAGTAGTGGTTCTTCTGGTTCAAGTGGAACTGATGGAACGAGTGGAAGTAGTGGTTCTTCGGGAACTGATGGTACATCTGGTACAGATGGAACAAGTGGAACTGATGGAACGAGTGGAAGTAGTGGTTCTTCAGGTTCGAGTGGAAGTTCTGGTTCAAGTGGTTCAAGTGGCACGTCAGGTTCTTCAGGTACAGATGGAACAAGTGGTTCAAGTGGAAGTAGTGGTTCTTCAGGTTCNAGTGGTAGTGCTGGTACAAGTGGTGTGTCTGATAAATATGCTTCAACATCTTCTACTTCTAAGGCAATACCAACATCACATCCAACTGCAGTAACAATTACAATAGGTACTGGATTATCGTGGTCTGTTGGTCAATCAGCACTTGTTGCGTCTGATAATGATAATAAATTTGTAGGTGAGGTAACTTCTTATACGACTGGTACTGGTGTACTTGTATTAGATTCTACATCAAATACTGGTACAGGTACATATGATGATTGGGAAGTTAATTTAGAAGGTGCTCCAGGCCCCGCTGGTACAAGTGGTAGTTCTGGTTCATCTGGTTCTTCAGGTTCAAGTGGAACGGATGGTACAAGTGGAAGTTCGGGTTCAAGTGGTTCAAGTGGAAGTTCTGGAACAAGTGGAAGTTCTGGAACAAGTGGTTCAAGTGGTTCCAGTGGTTCAAGTGGAACTGATGGAACTTCAGGTACAGATGGAACAAGTGGTTCAAGTGGTTCCAGTGGCTCAAGTGGGTCAAGTGGAAGTTCAGGTTCCAGTGGAACGGATGGAACAAGTGGAACAAGCGGTTCGAGTGGTTCAAGTGGAAGTAGTGGTTCTTCAGGTTCAAGTGGAACAAGTGGAAGTAGTGGAACAAGTGGTTCAAGTGGAACTGATGGAACAAGTGGAAGTAGTGGTTCTTCAGGTTCCAGTGGCTCGTCAGGTTCAAGTGGCACAAGTGGTACAGATGGAACGTCAGGTTCAAGTGGAAGTAGTGGTTCTTCAGGTTCAAGTGGAACATCTGGCACAAGTGGTTCGAGTGGTTCTTCAGGTTCAAGTGGTTCAAGTGGAACGGATGGTACAAGTGGAACTGATGGCACAAGTGGTTCGTCAGGTTCATCTGGAACAAGTGGTTCAAGTGGAAGTTCAGGTTCCAGTGGTTCAAGTGGAACAAGTGGTTCAAGTGGAACGGATGGTACAAGTGGAAGTTCTGGTTCCAGTGGTTCAAGTGGAACTGATGGTACAAGTGGAACTGATGGAACTGATGGAACGTCAGGTTCAAGTGGTTCAAGTGGTTCATCTGGTTCATCTGGTTCAAGTGGAACGAGTGGTTCAAGTGGTTCAAGTGGAAGTAGTGGTTCTTCAGGTTCAAGTGGAACGAGTGGTTCAAGTGGTTCATCTGGTTCCAGTGGTTCCAGTGGTTCATCTGGGTCAAGTGGCTCAAGTGGTTCAAGTGGTGTAGATGGTAATTTTGGTGGAGCTTCATTTGAGTATGATTTTGCTACAGCTACTTCAATGGTTGACCCAGGAAGTGGTGCTCTAAGACTTAATGACGCAGACCAAAATACAGCTACTAACATAGCTATTGATGAATTAGATGTTAATGGTACAGATATTTCAAGTTATCTTGTTACCATAGATGATTCCACATCTACTATTAAAGGACACGTAAANATTTCAAATAAAACTGATAGTAGTCAGTTTATATTAGCAACAATCTCAAGTCAAACTGATAATACAGGATGGCACACAATTGTTATATCTGTAGTTGATTCATCAGCTACATCACCATTTAGTAATGCAGAAGATATTATAGTTACTTTTGCTAGAACTGGTGATAAGGGTGATTCGGGAACGTCAGGTACTGATGGAACAAGTGGAAGTAGTGGAAGTAGTGGAAGCTCAGGTTCCAGTGGTTCAAGTGGAACTGATGGTACAAGTGGAACTGATGGAACTGATGGAACAAGTGGAAGTAGTGGAACTTCTGGTTCTTCAGGTTCCAGTGGTTCGTCAGGTTCAAGTGGTTCAAGTGGAAGTTCTGGAACAAGTGGTTCAAGCGGAACAAGTGGTTCAAGTGGTTCAAGTGGAAGTTCTGGAACAAGTGGTTCAAGCGGAACAAGTGGTTCAAGTGGTTCAAGTGGAAGTAGTGGTTCTTCAGGTTCAAGTGGAACAAGTGGAAGTAGTGGAACAAGTGGTTCAAGTGGTACTGATGGAACAAGTGGTTCTTCAGGTTCAAGTGGTTCATCTGGTACAAGTGGTTCAAGTGGAACTTCTGGTTCTTCAGGTTCCAGTGGTTCGTCAGGTTCAAGTGGTTCAAGTGGAACTGATGGTACAAGTGGTTCCAGTGGCTCAAGTGGTTCATCTGGTTCAAGCGGTTCAAGCGGAACTGATGGAACAAGTGGCTCAAGTGGTTCAAGTGGTTCAAGTGGTTCTTCAGGTTCAAGTGGTTCAAGTGGTGTAACCGTAAGTGGAACAAGTGGTTCTTCAGGTTCAAGTGGTTCAAGTGGTTCTTCAGGTTCAAGTGGTGTAACCGTAAGTGGAACAAGTGGTTCTTCAGGTTCAAGTGGTTCAAGTGGTTCGTCAGGTTCAAGTGGTGTAACCGTAAGTGGAACAAGTGGTTCAAGTGGTTCAAGTGGTGTAACCGTAAGTGGAACAAGTGGTTCTTCAGGTTCAAGTGGTTCAAGTGGTGTAACCGTAAGTGGAACAAGTGGTTCTTCAGGTTCAAGTGGTGTAACCGTAAGTGGAACAAGTGGTTCAAGTGGTTCAAGTGGTTCAAGTGGTTCGTCAGGTTCAAGCGGTTCAAGTGGTGTAACCGTAAGTGGAACAAGTGGTTCTTCAGGTGCAAGTGGTTCGTCAGGTTCAAGCGGTTCAAGTGGTTCAAGTGGTGTAACCGTAAGTGGAACAAGTGGTTCAAGTGGTTCAAGTGGTTCGTCAGGTTCAAGTGGTTCAAGTGGTTCAAGTGGTGTAACCGTAAGTGGCTCAAGTGGTTCAAGTGGTTCAAGTGGTTCTTCAGGTTCAAGTGGTTCAAGTGGTGTAACCGTAAGTGGTTCAAGTGGTTCAAGCGGTTCCAGTGGCTCAAGTGGTTCAAGTGGTTCAAGTGGTGTAATATCATTAGCTACAGATGCTAATAATAGAGTTATAACTTCGGATGGAGACGGAACTGGTACAGCTGAACCAAATATGACATTTGATGGTAGTTCTGTAATATTTAAAGTAGGTGACCATACAACAGCCGGTAATAACACATACATGAGTTTATCAGATGCTGGTGGTGGTATAGAATTATCTACAGTTGGTGTAGGTTCACTCGGTGATATGAGAGGTTACTCACTTGGTACGTATCTATCTATTGATGATGTTAACGAAGTAACAAGATTACAATCTGAAGGTAATATATTCCTTGGTGATGATGACTGGGTTGGATATGGTAATGGTACACATATACAAATTGATGATGATGCTCAACAAATTAGTATGAGTGCAGCTAGTGGAGTTATAATAAGTTCATTATCTACTGGTGGTACTATTGATGTACACGCGTCTGGAACTGGTCATTTAATAATGGGTGTTTCTGATGTAAGATTAAAGAAAGAAATTAATACTATATCACAATCACTTGACACAATTAAAGAATTACGTGGTGTAACTTATAAATGGAAGACCGAAGAAGAAGGTAATACAAGGAATGCAGATAATACTAATGATAGAACAGAATATGGATTTATTGCACAAGAAATTACAGGTTCACAAGCACATAAAGTAAGTTTTGAAGACCAAGAAGGTTTCTATGGTGTTAATAAGACTCATATAATTCCAATATTGGTAGAGGCTATTAAGGAATTAGAAGCTAGAGTAGTAGGTTTAGAAGAAGAGTTAAAAAATAAATAATACTTTTAGTGTTAAAATTAGATACTTATTGTTAGTTATATAACTGTTATAAGGAGAATAAAATGGCAGATACTATTAAATTTTCTGAAGATGAAATGAAAAAGTTACAAGAACTTCAAACTTCATATCAGAGTAAAACTATTGAATTTGGACAATTACGTGTTCAGAGTATATTGTTGAAGCAACAATTAGATGCATTAGAACAACAAGAAGCACAAATGGAAGTTGATTATGCTAATATACAAAAGAATGAACGTGATTTAGTTGACGAATTAAATAAAAAATATGGGCCTGGTTCATTAGACCCAACTACTGGTACTTTTACACCAATAGAACAACCACCACAAACCGAAAAATAATAAAATCTTACATATAATCGTTTCAAGTTTTTGTTGACTATTTATATCTAAGAATATGTTATATATTCGCATGCGTAAATTAAAACTAATTAATTAGGAGAAATATAATGGCCGAAAGAATCGTAAGTCCTGGTGTATTTACTCGTGAGAAAGACCTTTCATTTTTACCACAAGCTATTGGGGAAATTGGAGCGGCAATAATTGGGCCTACCGTTAAAGGGCCTGCTTTTGTTCCTACAGTTGTTCGCAATTTTAATGAATTTGTGGATATATTTGGGGATGTCACGAAGAATTATTATACACCTTATACCGTAGAACAATATCTACGGAGTGCTGGTACGGTTACTATCGTCAGAGTTCTCGGAGAAGATGGGTATTCAAATGATATTATTAAACTATATGCTATATCTGGAGCAGATGCGGCAACTGGTGTTACACACTCGTTAGCGTATCTCGCACCGTCACAAGGTGATTTTAGTGGAGCAGGAGATTTATCAACATCAACTATTACTGGTGGTGATGTTACTTCAACTGATTCAACATTGACTGTGAATGGTACAGATACAGTTTCATATAGTGTAACTTTATCATTTGATACAGGAAGTGCTAATTACATTGAAAATGTATTTAGTACTGATGCTCAAACTCAAACGGGAGCTGGCGGAATTACTGTTCCAGTTTACTTATATGCTAATTTTAAAAACGCACAATCAACAACGAACTGGATTGGTTCAGGCTCATCGGCCGAATCACCCAGTGTTTCTGCTTCTATAGATACTATAGATTTTGCCAGTACTGATTACTCAAATGCTAGTTCACCAACTGTACAATCACAATTGATTAATAATGCACGTTTTAATCTATTTAAGGTTAATACTCGTTCACATGGTTCAAATGTAAACGATGATGTGTTTGTGGTTGTTTCTAATGTGAAAGCGGCTGGTAGTATTGCTGGTTCAGACTATGGTTCATTTAGTATTGGAGTTCATAATGTTGATGATGGGGCGTTAATAGAATCTTGGCATAATTTAAATTTTGATGCGTCAAGTACTAACTATTTACCAAGAGTTGTTGGTGATAGATATGTAACTATAGACTCAGCTGGGAAACTCACATATAATGGAGATTGGCCAAATATGTCCAATCATATTTATATTAGTGATTATTCTGGTCTTGAGTTCGCACCAAAGTCTGTAGTACCGATGGGTCACTCAGCAATATCAAATACTGTTCCAGGTACAACTGGAGTTGATGCTGCTAAATTGGTGACTTCACAAACTAATGAAACATTAGAGTTTGACGCAACAGTTCCATATGGATTTGACTTTAATTATTGGTATACATACAATGATAATGGAAAAGCCTGGGACAATGTTGCTTACTTAGCTCCAATACCAATAAGTGCTGGAACTGGTAATAATGCTACAATGTCATTAGAAAACATGAGTGGACATCCATCGGCATCATCTACAAATGGATATGCTACAGGTTCAGATAAAATTACATTGGCCGATTCACATATTAGTCAACGTAAGTTCGCTTTACCACTACAAGGTGGTTTTGATGGAATGAATCCCGCAACACCAAAGAATACTGGTGCTAACATACTAAATACAAATGTGATGGGATTTGATTGTTCATCTGCTACAACTATGGGAACTACTGTTTACAAGAAAGCTATTAATGCTGTAAGTAATCCTGATGAGTTCGATATCAATTTGTTAGTAACACCTGGTATCGTACATGGTCTACATAGTAAAGTTAGTGCTAGAGCTATGAATATGTGTGAAGAACGTGGTGATGCATTTTATGTTATGGATGCTTCTATACATGGTGAAAGTATCTCTACTATAACAAGTCGTGTATCTACATTAGATACTAATTACGCGGCTGTTTATTACCCTTGGGTAAAAATAGTAGATTCTGGTACATCATTACCTGTATGGGTTCCGCCTTCAGTTGTGTTACCTGGTGTTATTGCATACACAGACCAAGTAGCTCATGAATGGTTCGCTCCAGCTGGATTGAATCGTGGTGGTTTAACAACCGTACTTGAAGCTCAAACGAGATTAACTCACGCAGAACGTGATGACCTTTATGAAGATAGGGTTAACCCAATTGCTTCATTCCCAGGTCAAGGTGTTTGTGTTTGGGGTCAGAAGACCTTACAAGCTAAACCATCGGCGTTGGATAGAGTAAATGTACGTAGATTGCTAATTAGATTAAAGAAGTTTATTGCTTCTTCTTCAAGATACCTTGTGTTCGAACAGAATACTGCTGGAACACGTAATCGTTTCTTGAATATTGTTAATCCTTTCTTGGATTCAGTACAAGCTAATAGTGGATTGAGTGCGTTTAGAGTTGTCATGGATGAATCTAACAACACACCAGATGTTGTTGATAGAAATCGTCTTGTTGGACAAATCTATATTCAACCTACGAGAACTGCTGAGTTTATTGTTCTTGATTTTGTTGTACTTCCTACGGGAGCTACGTTTCCAGAATAAGTAAATAAGTTAAAACTTAAAACCCCTCATTTTGAGGGGTTTTTTGTTTATATGATATTTATTATTGATGTTAGATGAAATACATTTTTAGAAGTAGATGATATTTATATATAAGAAATTTAATTAATTTGGAGATAATAAAATGGCTGAATTACTCGACCCTTCAGAAATAATGTTCACTCCGTTTGAACCAAAAACGAAGAATCGTTATATCCTTTATGTTGAAGGTATTCCCGCGTATTTAATTAAGACTGCCAATAGACCGAGTATTACGTTTGAGGAAGTTGAATTAAATCATATTAATGTTAAAAGATTTGTAAAAGGTAAAGGTTCGTGGGAGCCAATTGAAATTACTTTATATGACCCAGTTGTTCCAAGTGGTGCACAAGCTGTTATGGAATGGGTAAGATTACATAAAGAATCTGTAACTGGACGTGATGGATATTCTGATTTTTATAAGAAAGATATTACAATTAATATGTTAGGTCCTGTTGGAGATAAGATAGAAGAATGGACTTTAAAAGGTGCATTTATTGTATCAGCCGCATTTAACGATTTAGATTGGGCAGCTAGTGACCCAGCCGAGATTACATTAAGTCTTCGTTACGATTACGCAATATTACAGTTTTAATTATTTTATTGGTGGAAGAGAGGGAAGTTTGTGGTGGACTTCCCTTTTTTATTGAAGGTTTTTAGTATTACATATCTATTTATTAAAAAGAGTTTTATTTAATTAGTTTTATTAAACAAGGAGAAATCATGGCGAAACAAGAAAAGCCTAAATTTCCAACTGAAGTTGTAACTTTACCATCTAAAGGTAACTTCTATCCAGAAGAACATCCTTTATCAAGTGGGGAAGTTGAAGTCAAATATATGACTGCTAAAGAAGAGGACATACTAACGTCACAAAATCTTATTAAACAAGGTAAAGTGATTGATGTATTGTTAGAATCTTTAGTAGTTGGTGATTTTAACATGGATGATATGTTCATCGGTGATAAGAATGCCGTTATGATAGCTTCTCGTGTTCTTGGATATGGTAAAGAATACACTTTTGAGTTGGAAGACCCAGCAACTGGAGAAAAAGAATCACATACGTTAGATTTGACTACTCTTGAACATAAAGATGTAGATTTTGACGCAGCTACTTTTGAATTTGAATTACCTTTTTCTAAAAGAGTGTTAGGATATAAGTTTTTAACACAAGGTGATGAAAAAGAAATTACAGCCGAACTTAAAGCTTTACGTAAGGTGGTTAAGAAAACAGGAGTTGAATCCGAAGTAACTACACGATTAAAAAAAGTTATTACATCTATAGATGGTGATAAAAATGTCGCAACTATTAATAACTTTGTCAACAATGAATTTTTGTCTCGTGATTCGAAAGAATTTAGAGACCATCTCATGTCTGTAACACCCGATGTAGACTTGGATATCATTATTGATTTTTCTTCAGGTGAGGAGGTAGAAATCACCGTCCCTATGACGGTAGAGTTTTTTTGGCCTAAAGCCGGAAAATAAACCCCAAATACACGAACAAATATTTCAAATAGTATTTCATGGTAAAGGTGGCTTTACCTATGACGCAGTCTATACTATGCCTACTTGGCTTCGTAGATTCTATTTCTTAAAAATGCAAGAGTTTTATAAGAAAGAAAAAGCTGAATACGATAAAGCTAATAAAAAGAGTGTATCCCGCCCACCATCTCGTAAACGATAGAGTAAATTTTATATTTTCTGATATTTATTATTGATAAATTCCCATAACAAACCGTTTTAATCAGGAGTTAAATATAATGGAAAATATTAATGATGTTAAGAAAATAGCACGAAAATTTCTTAAAAAACCAAAAGTTNTTCAAATGAGAGATACCATACAAGTTATTGCAATAAGTGGTGCGTATATGAATTTGAAACACACCAAACGTGGTGGTGAATACGAAATAACAGACCCAAATGATAATCTTATAGGTGGTGGTGACTACGACTCAGTATTAGAACCATTCGCCGAATTCAAAGACCTACTTCGTTCCCTTAAATTAGAAAGTATAAAACCAGTGGTTGAAAGAGACCAACGAGTATTCTATGAAGGTATTATTAATACCTTGTTTGGTAGAGTAAGTGCTGGTGCTAAACCAAGGGATGTAGTTAAAGGTGCTACAAAGAGTCATCCAGAATTAAAAGGTTTAGAAAAAGAAATTGAAAAAGATTTGGAACAATTAAGAAAAGACCAAGAGGATTTACATAAAAAATGGAAAAAACTTGGTAAAAGTAAAGTTTGGTAATAAATTGGAATTAACTAATGCCTAAAAGACCAGCTCAATTTACAGAAGAAGATAATCAAGCTTTAGAAAAGAAGCTTAAATTAAGAAAGGCTCTTAATAAAGAAGAGAACCAAGGGCTCCTTACTGCCAAGGACAGACAACAATTAGAAAAAGATGTAGGTAAACTTTACGAAAAAAGAAATAAACACAATATACAAGCAACAGCGGAACTTGAAAAAGGAGAAAAAGTATTAGAACAAGGTAATAAGGCGTTAGACACTGGTATTGACTTAACAAAAAAATTAGCAAAAATGGGTAAATCAGCGGCCGTTGGAGCGGCAAATTTGAATGCACAAATGGAGGGAGTAGCCGATGTAAGTGGTACTGCAGTTGATTTTCAAACAGACATATCGTCACTTTTAATAGAACAAATAGATAATTCAAGTAGGTTAAATGAATCTCAAATGGCTATTGGTACGGCCGCATTTGAAGCAGTAGATTTTGGTGGTCAAGCGAAAAAACTTGCTGAAGAAAAAATTAAAATAATGTCTGGTCAATATGATTTGACAGCAGATGAACAAAAATTAGCTCTTGAAACTCTTAATACCGCCGAACGAAGATTAGAGGTACAGAAAAAAATAGCTAAAGCACAAGAACTACAACATGACGCCACAAAGAACCTTGGGGCAGGTATGAAAGCTTTGAATGCCCAAGCCATGGCATTCGGAGCTCAATTAAAAGCTATAGCTATGAATCCAGTTATGGCTCTTGGTGCTGGGTTATTGTTAGCTGGTAAGTATCTATATGATATGTTTAAAGGGGCAATGGAACTTAAATCAGAATTAGGTATTAGTGATGAAGCGGCCGCCGGTTTACAGATGCAAATATCGGAAACAGCCGCGGCATTTAAAATGGCAGGAGTTGAGGCCGGAGATGTAAAGGACGCGGCTCTTGGATTGATGGATAACTTTGGTGGAGTTAATGCAGTAACACCAGAATTGTTAAGTGGTATGGCTAAGATGAAAGCCGAATTGGGTGTAAGTGGAACTAATGCGGCTAACTTAATGGTAGCGATGAAAGCTACTGGTGCCGCGTCAGAAGAAGCGGCATTTGAAATGGCAAAAACTGTTGGTCATTTAGCTCAAGCCGAGGGTGTAGCACCAGGTCAAGTTATGCAGGATTTAGCTCAAAATACTGAAGCGTTTGCTTCGTTCGCTAAAGATGGTGGTTTGAATGTCGCTAAAGCGGCTATACAAGCAAAGAAACTTGGTATTAACTTTGATACATCGGTTAAGATAGCAGATAACTTATTAAATTTTGAATCGAGTATTCAATCACAAATGGAAGCCGAAATTCTACTTGGTAGACAATTAAATCTTGATAAAGCTCGTTCAATGGCACTTTCTGGTGATATGGAGGGTTTACAAAAAGAAATATTAAAAAATGTAGGTACTGAAGCAGAATTTAATGCAATGAACGTTCTTCAAAGACGGGCGTTAGCACAGTCTATTGGTGTTAGTGTTACTGAATTATCTAAGATGGTAGCTAATCAATCCAATCTTAACAAACAAACAAAATCACAAGCCGCTACAGCAAAAGGAATGGCTTATGTAATGAAGTTAATCAGAGACCTTGGTCAAGATTTATTAGAAGTATGGCAAGTATTAAAACCAATACTTATGGTAGCGTTATTACCAATTGGAATTGCTGTATTTGCAGTAGTAAAATTAATAAGTGGATTAGCTTCAATAATTACGGCTATGAATGAATTTGGCAATATTGGTACTTGGATACTTGGTATATTTACAAGTATGTGGCTTTTGAGTAAACTTACTGGTAAAACACAAATACTTGACGCTACAAAAACTGCCGCGATAGAAGCCGCAAGATGGTTAGCCGCAAAGTTACATATGACTGGAGCGGCAAAGTACGCTAAAGATTTAGCAGGGGCGGCCGCCAAGAGAGGTAAAGACCTTGTTGGAGGCGTAACAGGTAAAATTAAAGATAAAATGAAAATGCCTAAACTACCAGATAAAACTCCAGGTACGGATAGTAATCCACTTAAATTTGTAGAAAAAATTAACCCAACGAAAGTATTAGCGGGGGCCGCGGCTATGTTGATTGTTGCAGCGGCGTTATTTGTTACTGCTAAAGCTCTACAAGAGTTTGGAAGTGTTGAATGGAGTTCATTAGCTAAGGCTGGTGTCGCTTTACTTGGATTAGTATTAGTGTTAGTAGCTATTGGAGCGTTAATGATGAGTGGTGTTGGTGCTCTTGCTATAATAGCGGGTGCGGCCGCCATGTTAATTATGGCCGCGGCATTACTTGTATTAGGATACGCTATACAAGCGATAGGAACTGGTTTTGGAATGTTAGCGGAAGGTCTTACATCTTTTACACCAATATTGTCTACATTAGTTCCATTAGCTAGTGGAATATTTGTTTTAGCTGGTGCGTTTGGTGCATTAGGAATGGGAATGGGTTTGTTAGCCATTGGAGCGTTAGCCTTGTTACCTGCTTTACCTGTATTACTTGCTTTAGGTAGTATTGGAATGTTAGGTCAAATGTTATTAGGTGGTGGAGAAGAAGCTGGAGCAGAATCTGAAGCGGCTATGAATGTCACGGATATGACTTTAACAAATGAGAAATTAGATGGAATTAAAACTGCTATAGATACTTTAAATGTTGCTAATACAGATTTAATGAATACTTTAACTGGTAAAGTTAAAGGATTAGCCGAGGGTGGAGTGTAATATGGGATTAGTTAATTTAACAAGTGACTTAGCCGTTGGAGCTGGAACAGCATTAGGTTCTCCTACTGGTAATAATTTAGGTCAACCAACATCGTTGGGTGGATATTCACATCCTGGACCAGTAGATTATTTCCCAAATCTTAACGCAACAGGATTTACTCTTAACTTTAGTGGGCCACCAACACTATTTACTATGAATGGTATTCCAGAAGTAGTTGATACAAATCCAATTGGTAGACACACGGCAGGGATAGAACCTATACTTTTTATTAATAGTGACGCTTCATTATTTAATTCGGAATTAGATAATTTAAATCCATTTAATTTATCAGATATATTATCAATTACAAGACCAGATAATAATCCATTTAATTTATCAGATATAACTTCACTTGAAAGACCAGAAATGGTTGAGTGGTTTAATGTTACAACAGATAATAGTCCAAATATGAGTAGAAGTCCACGACAACCATTTAACTTTCCAACTTTAGAAACTCCAGACGCATATCAATATTATTCTGCTAATGGTAAGGTAGAAAGTGAATTGGAAAAAGCTAAATTTAGAAAAGGACAATATGATAAATTACCATATAGAGATAATAATGTTATAGGATTTGACCAACCATTTATTATAAAAGAAATTGGTAATAAAGCAGGACTTGATGCTGTTAGTGGTGTACCAGGACTTGGTATGGTAAGTACAATGATTGGTAGAACAGTTGATGATGTTAAAAGAATAGGAAAATTTATACTTACACCACAAGGTCTTACTTTTGGTGTTAAACAATTTTTATTTTATAAATTAAATCCATTTGAACATACACGACAATGGAATCCACTTGGATTAGTATCTATTGTACCAATGGTACATGCAGAAAGTCATGGTTCGATGAGTAATTCATTAACTGCGGCATTAGAACCTATAGGGCCACTAATAGATAAATTAAAGGGTGTTGCTGGTAAAGCTGGAGAAGCGGGTGCATCAGCCGCAGGAGCCGCGTTAGAGTTCTTAGGAGGAGCCGCTAAGAGTACTATTAATTTTACAGGTGATGCTGTTAATTTCGGTAAAGAGNCGTTTNCCGCTGGGTCGAAAACAATTGCACCAATACTTGAAAGATTTCGTACATACTTTCCACATCACGAACAACGAGCTAAACTTGAAGTACCAACAGATATCTTACAAACTGAATCCGATGGATTTAAAATTGATTGGACTAAGATTAAAACTTCTACTAAGAATATATGGAGTAAAGGTAAGAATATAACTTCTACAGTTGGTAAAGGAGCATTGAGTGTTGGTAAATCAGTTTACGCCGGAGTTGGATGGGTAGGTGGTCATTTAAATGAGATGGATTGGGCTAGAGATTTACATAGTGGGCCATATACAAGATATCAAGATTCATTAGCGTTGGTTATGAGTGGTAAAGCTCAAGGGCCAGGTCTTATATGGAAAAATGCAGACGATGAGGATTTAAAGAGTGGTGCAATTGGTAATGATGATACACAATTATTATTTTGGAGTAATTTGTGGGGAACTGATATAGAGACGGATGATTGGGATAATAGTTCTATTGGTACAAATATTGGTAAGTATCATCCTATGTCTAAGTGGCCTGATAATAGAGAAGATAGTAATGGTATGTCAGTATTACTTGCTCGTGGTATGATGTGGAAACATCATCCAAATAGTGATACTGGTAAATCTAATCCAGTTGAGAGGTGGCCATCACTATTAGTAAATCAAGCTAGATATTTTAGTATAACAGATTCAAAAATGAACGCTGTACCAGAATGGTCACGACCAAGTGATGTTATAAAACCAATAGTTGATGAAGGTGACGTACAAAGACTTTTAATACCACAACCACCAAGTGTTATAACTGATAGAGACCCTATTAGAAATTATGCTATGTCAGCGTATGGTGATTTACCAGGTGAAACTAATGTAAGAGATGATGTTATATATGAGAAAACTTTAAAAACTCCTGCAGAATCAAAGGTTTCTAAAACTGAGAATTTAGATAGTGATGAAAAGAATAGAGAACTTAGAAATCGTGGTAAAGAGATAATGTATTCAGTTGGACAACCTGGTACACCAGGTATTTTACCAGTTTGGGATAAGAATATAAAAGGTTTAATAAAAAAAGGTCATACTGGAAAATACGCAAATGAATTGACAGATAAAGTTAATATGACACCATATGGTACAAATTCTGATTTAGATTTTATACCATTTAAATTTAAAGATTTAGTTAATGAGAAATATATAGTATTTAGAGCAACATTGGAAGGTATTAGTGATACTATATCACCAAGTTGGAATGAATCACAATATATAGGTAGACCAGATAAAGTTTATACATATGGTGGAGCTGATAGAGCTATAGGATTTTCTTTTAAGGTATTTCCTAATACAAAACAAGAAATGATTCCGTTGTGGGATAAAGTTAATTATCTTATGGGTCTTGGATATCCANCTTGGAAACAAGGTGGTGAAACTGGTGGTCGTTTAATGACACCACCATTTGTTGAATTAACTATTGGTAATTTATATAAAGATACACCAGGTTTAATAGATAATATTGGTGTAACTGTAGAAGATAGTGGTGGTTGGGATATAGATGAACCATTACAATTACCTAAATTTTTAACAATACAAATAGGGTTTAAATTTATTGGAAATTATGCGTTATCAATGACAGGTAAACACTTTAGTTTACCTTGGATGGATGGTACTAAACCATATGAAAACTTTTTAACAGACCCATCTAATAATGAAAATAACCCACCTGTTGATGCATCAGGAACAAATATAACGAAGGTAATGACTCAAAATGAATAGATACTCATATACTAAAGTAAAAAAAGATAAGAATGGAGTTCGTAGTCTTAAAATAACGAGATACCCAGAAATATTAGTTAGGGATACTGATACATTTCATTTTGCTCGAGATTTTGAAAGATTTGATTGGTTAGCAAACAAATATTATAATGACTCAACACTTTGGTGGATTCTTGCAAAAGCTAATGGTTATTCACATGAATCAAGACCAAAGGTCGGTGATAAAATTCGTATACCGAGAGATATAAATTCTATATTACAAGAATTTCACAGATTAAACAAATAGGACTTAGGTTATGTTAAACCTTTCTGAGATACATCCAGACGTTAGGAGAACATTACATGAAATGGAGAATGCTCTTGCGAGAGACGTTTCACCTAATACTGGGCAAGCTGATGTTGGTAAAGCAATAAAAGATACTTATGCTAAATCATCATGGGTTAGGATGTTTTCACCAATAGATTCTACTTTGGAATATGTTTATTATACTGAAAAAGACAAAGAAACACTGCCTGATGGGAAAAATATTGGTGATATTAAAGTTGATATAAAATTTGATGATGATGGTAAAATAATTTCACAACAGGTAGTAACACAAAATAATCCACGAGGTGGTATGGATACTGTTTGTATAATGGGTGGTGAATTAATGAAGGAAGGTGAAGGAACAAATACAACATTTAAACATCTAAGTGGTTTTAGAGAAATGTATGATAGAAGTTTATTTGATAAAGGTGGGGATGGTTATACAGATAAAGCTGGAAATAACGTTATGTTTCGCGAGGATAGGTTTAGACCATTACCAGGTATTACTTCTGTTAGTGTTGAATTTGCAGGTTCTACTAAAGCAATTAGAAACGCTACAGTAAATTGGGTTTGTCATTCATATACTGATATAGGAAGATTAACACCACACTTTTTAGNACATGGTAAACCAGTTGTTTTAGAATGGGGTTGGAGTAGTGTAGGTGATTTTTCCGATGTGACATTTTTTAGTAAAAAAGATATAAAAGATGGTACGGCATATGAAGAAATTCAAGATATGATATGGAAGAATAAAGGTAAGTATGATGCTATGGCTGGTCTTATTAAGAATTTTGAATGGAAGACTCGCGATGATGGTGGATTTGATTGTACTACGGAAATTACTTCAATGGGTGTTAATACTTTAGGACAACAAACAAAAAGTGAAATAGCTCCAGCCGCTGATGGTAGTGGTAGAACACCTGAGGGTGCCGGGAAAAAGGAGAGCGGAAAAATAACAGATAATAAAAGTTATGCTCCAACACTTGAACAATTTGTAGAACAATTAGATAATGAGATAGAAGGTTTAGTTACAACACCAGGAAAGTTATGGGGCACAAATCCATTACCACCAGCAAAACAACCAGCTGGTATATTGAGACCTAAACTCGAACAAGGTGGAAATCAAGTTGTAGGCCCATATGTATCGTGGGGTTGGATGGAAGATAATATTTTAAGTAAATTTTTAGGAAAAGTAAATACAGATGGTAAATTACTTTCAACATTTAGAAGTCTTGTACCTATGATGGAAGGTGGAAAACCAAAATTAGTTGGTGAGACAAATAGGTGGAGATGGGAATCTGTTAAAATATGTAATCATGAACATTTACTTACTTCAAATCCACAAAAATTTATTTTTCTTGGTCAATGGTTTCATCAAAGTAATATGGATTATTCTAATTTAGATTATGATACTTATAGGACTCGTGAATTAAGAAAGTATTTAGAAGACGCGGCAGATGATAAAGGTTTCTCTAATTTTGCAGTTCCAGATGACCCTACATCTGGATATTTAAGAAATATTATAATACATTGGGAAGTAATAAAACAAGCTTTTACAGGAATAACTTCTGTAGAAAGTGGTATGCAAAATATGTTCAATCAATTAAATGAAGAATATGGTATTTGGAAATTAAAAGTTACTGATGCAACTTTTCCAAGTAAAATACATGGTGTTGGTCGAGTTATGGTTACTGATGAAAATTATAGTGAAAATAAAGTTGTAGATTTATTAGGTTCAGGCCCTGACGGTGTAAGTAGATTAGTAGATGGAAATGTAGAGGGGAAATTATTTGTTTTTAATGTTATGAATGAAAAAAGTCTTGTAAAAGGACATAGTTTAACAGCTAAATTACCAAGTTCTATGCAAACAGCGGCTATGTTTGGAGCAAATAGTAAAGGTAACGCACCATCCGTTGCTGGAAACCCATCGTCTATTAGATATGGTAAATCAATTGGTAAACATCCAGATAAATCACTTGGTGATATGAAAATGGCATGGGAATATGGAACTTTTGGATATAACGGTGATAGATTTACGTATGATGACCCAGATGGGACAGCAATAACAATGGATGCAAATTTTGGATTATCGTTAACAAGTGGGCCAGAATTATTGATAACGGCCGTATTAGGGGATGGAACGGCAGATAATAACCGTGAGGCTACTGAAGAACAAGCTCGTCAAGAAATGCTTGACCGAGAAAAAAAGAGAAAAGAACAAGAAACGGTATTCTATAGTAATATAGACGCTATAAAAGGTATTAAAGAAGGTGCTATAAAAGATGGTGATGTTCATAATAAGATTTATACAGGGAATTTTGATGAAAGAAAAATGTATGATGAATATGGAGCGTTAAAAACAGAAGGAGCATTTAAGTGGAATGAAATAATGAGAGCGATAATTACCACTGGTCCTACAGGTAGTTTAACAACAAGACCATTACTTATACCTTTAGAGATAGAAATTCAACTTACTGGGATAGGTGGTATTGTTCCTGGTAATGCTTTTACTACAAATTATTTACCACCAGAATATAATGGTTGGGTAGCGTTTCAAGCAATAGATATATCACATAGTATAGGAACTGATGGTTGGGTAACTACAATAAGAGGTTTAATGAGAATGGCCGAAAAGCCACCTGTATTAGAAGGTGAAATGATAGAACAGGTAGCAGAAGCTACTTCAACTACAGATAGTAAAACAATGCCTGTTATTGTTGATGTTCCTAAAGATGAAGTATTGACTGCAGAAATTACTACATTAGAAAAAGAAGTAGATACTGCAAATACGGAAGCTGAAATGCAAGAAGGTGGGGATGAAGAAGAAGTTGGTGATGAAGAAGAAGCTGGTGTAGCTATGATTCCAACTAAAGGTAAAACAAGAACTAATTTGGGTTTAAATCAAGAATTTACATTGGAGAGAAAGCCTCGAGCAGATTATAAACCAGCCCTTCCACCACCAAAAAGACCTAAAATATTAATACCAGGTGAAGAAGCAGAAATGGAAGGTGATGTAGAAATTGATAATACTGAAATGGACGCGTTATTAGCAGAACAAACTTTTGAAGAACCGGCACCGCCTCCACCGCCACCGCCTCCACCAACAATAAATACTCAGATACCAGCAACGTATGAATTCGAAAGAATATCTGAAACGTCTTCTGGTGAAGAATACACCAGTTCTTTTGTGTGGACAGTAGTATACGAGGCTGTTGAATATAGAACATTCTCAGACGGAAGTGTCAAAGAAACAAATAGAGCGACAGGACAAGAAACACGCCAAGACCGCTTGCAAGCTGACGTTGGTGCAAGACAAAAAGCTCTTGGAAAAGCTGGACATTGGCATTATACTTCAGATGGTAAAGTTAGGTAATATAGGAAAAATTTATGTCTAAAAGTACAAATCTTATAAAAAAATTAACCAAAATGTCTAACAGAATAGAAACTTATGCTGGAAAAACTGGTGTAAATGATTTTAAATATACTGATAAAGCGTGGGTTAGTCCAGATATACCATATCATATAATGTATATAACAGATGGAAGAGAAATATATGTTACTGGTGGTGATTTTGATGAATATAAATCTGAAGTTATAGTTAGGGTTGCTGGTAGAACAGATTTTAAAGAATATACAACAGCTAAAGATTTTGAACCTGGTTATGTACCAGTTCCTTTTAAACCAAAAGTTAAACCTTCTGATGTTAAAAAAGGATTTATTTGGCGTTCTTTTGTAAAAATGGCGTCTAATCCAGAAGCTGTAGCAATTGAGATTGACCCAAGTGGTTTTGGGAAAGTACCAGAAACTTATAAAAAAGTTAAAATTAAATGGTCAATTAAGGGTAAAAGAGAAAAAGTTGCGGCAGATAATATAGGTCAAATTGAAAAAGCCGATAAATTTGTTGAAGGAGTTTCGGATTTACCAATTACAGCGTTAGATGAATACAGATATTCACCAGAGTTAGGTAGAAAACAGATTTTAATAAAAAAGCTTGAAAGAATGACTAAGTATTAAACTATTTATTAACAAGTAAAGGTTATGTCAATGGTTATAGTTGAATCGCACAAAGAGTGGGAAAAATTCATGGTAGAGTTTGAAGAAAACGATTCCGTAGTTATTCCTATACAATGTGATGTAAATAAACATCCAATTGATACAGAATTATGCCTATTTTATATTAGGTTACTTAATGATTCTACGGATGAATATGTTTTACCATTTAAACATTCTGATACTATTAATTTAGATAACAAATATATTACATTAACTCGGACATCAAAAAATGTATATACTTATGATAAAAAGAAGTTATTACATTTTGTAAAGTGGGAGAATGTATGTGATATTCAATTGATGCATTATTTACGAAAAAATGAACCACTTATGATTGATGAAATAATAACTAATGCTCATCAACACTTTTATACTCGTTTTTATAAATTTTCTAATTTAAATTGTGTTGTTCCTGTATTGAAACACGTTGAGTGGTGTAGAGAAGTTGTTGATAAAATAAAAGTATCGGCTCTTGGTAAACAACCAACTTGTTATGAGACTTATAATTTTGATGTATTAGAAAGTTTACAATATATAGAACAACATGGTTTAATGACCAAAGATGGATTAGTTTATTCAGAGTATAATCCATATACAACAACTGGAAGACCATCAAATAGATTTGGTGGTACTAATTTTGCAGCGTTAAATAAAACTGATGGTAGTAGAGAAAAATATATTAGTAGATTTGATGGTGGAATGTTGGTTGAGATGGATTATGACGCATATCATTTAAGGTTGATTGGTGATGTGGTTGATTATAAATTTCCTAATGGTTCAGTACATAAACATATGGCAAAGTTTTATGGGTGTGATTATGAAGAAAGTAAAAAACTTTCATTTAAATATTTGTATGGTCATATTCCAATAGAAGTGGTTCAAATGAATCCATTTTTTGGTAAAGTTCATGATTATATAGAAAAGACTTGGAAG
>JGI25133J35611_10000362_pt1 | contig 25246 bp, 8 predicted proteins | sample ETNvirenome_6_85_FD_35611 | JGI IMG/M metagenome (IMG submission 35611) | reverse complement strand
GTCGAATGGTGGATGAAGAAAGATGCCTTTGTCGCTGCTGGCCAGCAAGAAGTTGTTTTTGATTTATGGTCTAGCGGATCAACGACGGGTACCCCTGCCGGCGACTATGGTAGATTTGCTGTTCTCGTTAACAGTTCTTCGTCGCCGATTCATCTCTCTTATNTGTCTGGAATTTTTGGAATTAATGCTAGTTTTGATGGTGCACTTGCTCCTACAGCGGCATCTATAGCAGACGGCAATTGGCACCACTATGCCATCAGCGCTAATACCACACCATACGAATATTTGTCTAATACAAAAAGCATTTTGTTTGATGGAGCCGCCGAGTATATCGAAGTTGGAGCGATAGGAGGCACTGCTGATATCGGCGGCCGAACAAATACATCGCTATCTCTATGGTGCAAGATGACTTCTCTTGCAGTCCCCGCCAATGTTTATGGAAACGGCACCGCCGGAAACACGAATAGATTAAAGATATTGTCCGACGGCACGTTTCAAGTAACAATGAATAACGCTGGCGGCACTACTTTCCCCGCGACCGGAGCGGGATTAGTTGCCGCTGATACATGGTGTCATTTGGTTTTTACATACGACAGTTCAGACACGACCAACGGTGCAAAATTATATATCAACGGGGTCATTCAGAATGGAGCGGGCGACGCAACTAATGGCGCCTTGGATATTCCGACACNGGCACCAGCGCTGGCTAGCGGTCGCGCCGGCACAGCCGCTAGTCCATTTCCTGGGAATATAGATGAACCGAGTTTTTGGGATAGAGCACTTTCCGCATCTGAAGTTCTAGGACTTTATAACAATGGAACTCCAACAGATCTAAAGGGCATGCCTGGATTAATATGCTGGTATAGGATGGGAGACGATCCTCGCGATAGTACAGACAGCACCGATCCCGCAGCGAGAATTTATGATCAAGTGGGCAGCAACAACGGCACTCCTGTAGATATGGAATCCACAGATATAGTTGAAGATGTGGCCGGTATCGGGCAGTGGGGGCGCATAAAAGCAGACTTGTATGTGGACGGTGTGTATAAAGATTCAGTTTCTGGGAGCGGAATCAATGAAGTAACAGGAGCACTAATCGCCAATGTTGGATCTTATTACGAGGCTAGGGCAGCAGACGATTTATCTGTTGAGTTTACTGGATCTGTTGTTCCCGGATGGTGTAAACTATCCGCCTCTATGGACGAATTTAGGTTTTGGAAAACTGCAAGAACTGATAAGCAAATAGGAATGAATTGGTTCACTCAGGTTGGTGGTGGAACGAATGAAGACGATGCCAATACTGACTTGGGAGTATACTATAAGTTTAATGAAGGCATAAGTTTGACCGCCTCTGTCGATGCGCGTGTCCTGGATTACTCAGGAAGGTTCTCGGACGGAACGTGGACAGGTTATACAGCAGGCGCTCGAAATACTGGATCAGCAATGATCTTGGCAGGCGCCGCAGACAAAGAGTTTAGGGATCCGATTATTTATTCTTTCCATCCGGAGGTTGTTTCTCTTTTAGCGTCTAAAACTGATCTGGGTAAGCAATATGATCACATGAATGCCGCCTCCATCTATTATAGTATTCCGTCGTGGATTGTGGATGAAGACGAGGAAGCAGGTGGAAATTTATTAAATCTTACTCAAATTATATCTCAATATTTTGATAGTGTATATTTGTATACACAAGAACTTCCGCGACTCAAAGATATACAATACTTAAGCGCATCTGACAAACCTTATCCTTTTACGAATAAATCTCTTGAATCTTTGGGATTTGTTACGCCCGATCTGTTTATTGAGGGAGACGTTCTCGAATTAATTGCTTCTCGGAATAATACCGAGGAATTTGATAAGCAAATATGGAATGTAAAGAATTTAATTTATCAAAATATTTATAATAATTTAATTTATATTTATAAGACTAAAGGAACGATGAAATCTTTTAGGAATCTTCTTCGCTGCTATGGTATCGATGAAGAACTGGTGAGGGTTAATCTATATGTTGATGATGCCACCTATGAGATTAGAGACAATTATAAATTAAGTGCCCTAGAGAAGAAGTTTGTAAATTTCGCGGGATCGGATAGGTTTAATGGGACGGTCTACCAAACTTCTTCGAATGCGGCAATCGAGGATGCCTATCTCCCCATAGCAGGCCATGGCGTAGGTGGTGATCCGATTGAACATCCCATAACATTTGAAACTCAGATAATGGTTCCTTCTAAGTTTCCTATAAGTTCAGACCTATATTTTGATACCCCATTCATTTCGGCATCCTTGTTTGGACAGCACGAAGTTGATCCGGATTACAACGACTATACGTGGGATCCGGTGTCGGTATTGCCGGACGGAACGGACGACGCTGAGTTCCAGGTTTATTTAGTAAAAGAAGAATTAGGATCTTCGAATGGCAAGTTTGTACTGACGAGTGTGAACGGATCGTCGTTGCCCGATCTGGAAAGTCCAGTATATACAGATATCTATGACAATACTCATTGGAATATAGCGGTTAAAGTATATCCTAGCTACGCCTTGGAGCAAAACCCGTCGCTCGGCGGTGTTGAGGGTATTGTAGAATTTCAAGGAGTCCAGACAGAAGGAGATATCATACGTAACGAGTTCGTTGTAACTTCTTCCATCGGCGCCCCCTATTCGAAATTTGTGGCAAGCCCTTCTCACTTTTATGTTGGCGCTCATTATACTAATTTTACCGGCACCATTCTAGAGCAAACAGATGTTAAAATTACCAACAATCGAGTATGGTATAGTTATCTGCCTCCCGAAGTTATACGAGTGCATGCAAAGGATAGCACCAATTATGGTACCAAATTTCCTTACAACGATGCTGTGGCTGCTTATGCTGAAGTTTCGGCGTCGATTCCCGAAATAGAAACTCTCGCGTTGTGGTGGGGATACGATAATTTGAGTAGTTCTGATGGAGGATCCGGTCCGGGATATACTGCTGGGTTCACAGTGACCGACTTGCACACTTCGTCGGCAGATCGTAATTATGGATTATTTGGAAACATCCTTACCAGTTCCCATCCAGGCAGAGGCGATTTCTTTTTAGCAAATGACACAGATGTCATCCAAAAAGAATATCTCTCTAATGCAAAACTTCAATCGGTAGAAACCGTACAGAGCGATGATCTCGTAGAAATTATAACGACCAATGATAATGAGGAGTTTAATACGGTAGGGCGCCCCTTAAACTATGTTTATGCAATTGAAAAAGGAATGCAGCAAGTTATTTCTGATGAGATGATCAATGTGTTTGGTTCTATTGTTGATTTCAATAACCTAATCGGCGAACCAGTTAATCGCTACCAGCAAAATTATCATCGCATGGGTAAATTAAGACAAATATTTTTTAGCAGGATTAAGAATACTCCGAGTTTAATTAAGTATGTTGAATTTTATAAATGGATCGACGGCGCCATCACTTCCATGATTGCGCAACTAATTCCGGCATCGGCAGATTTTTCGGATAAAGTTTCGACGGTAATAGAGAGTCACATTCTCGAAAGAAATAAATATTGGAATAAATTTCCTACTATTGAATTGGAAGATGATCCTCCTGTCGGAATCGTTCGCGGCATTAATGAACTACTGTATCCATGGAAGACTGGTCATGGACCAATTGGGTCGGCACAAAACCAGAATTGCTATTGGTGGAAAAATAGAGCAGAATTTCACGGATCGGACCGAGAAGGAATTCTCAGTTCTTCTCATGAATCTTTTGACAAGCAGTTGGATACTACTATTAGAGTGGCCGCCAAACGAATGGACGTAACTACATCTGGCGTCATCGAGTTGGATATAACGCGCCAAACGACAAAAATTGGGACTGGTGGATATTTATCTATATCCACAGGAAGTTTTATAGAAGCGGATTGTTTAGATGACACATAAAAAAATAAAATATAAATCTGGCAATATGCCATTTAGTGTATACAGTTCTTCCGTGGATGCTGGATATCAAATCACCAATCTACACGAAGACACGTACGCTGGCATAAAAGATGCTCCACTTCAAGGACCATTTACATATCAATATGTTGGAGGCAATCAGCACAGACATATTCCTTTGAATGACGGCACCGACACCATAGAATCCCGTCCAGAACTGTTTAATATAAGTTTTAGTGCTTCCGGCGAGATAAGGGTAGTGGGCAATGGGGGGGCATTTTTGTCGGGCGCCAGCACTGAACAAGACGTGGTTACTTTTTATATGACGCAAGATTCACTTAACACTGCATCTTGGTGGAGTTTTGAGGAAAACCTCACCACTGGCGTCACCAGTTCCCTAACCGAACTATTTGATTATACTGGTCTACCTGGCGCACCCGATCATATGGGCCCAATTGCGGTAGATGTGGACAATGAGAAACTATACTCATATGACAGGGACACCGAAGATTACTATTCTATTGGATTTGATGGCACCGGTCATACTACGATTGTGATGGCAAACGGATCCAAACCACCCTCCTCCACCACAGAAAATAGTCTGGTAGTGCTCCCATCTTTAAGTAAATTAATTTTTGCCACTGGTTCTGGGGGGACATTTCCACAAGGAATAGCTACTTCTAGTTTGGTTGGCGCAGCCGATGGACTGATCTACAACGGCATCAGTATTAACGCAGCTTGTGCATTTGCTTATTCCACCACCACAGATAAATTATACTTTCGTGATGATGGGAATATACGCTCTTGTTCTCTTGATGGGACAAATGAGGGCATCGTCTGCACCGATAACCTGGGAGGACTCTGGTGCAGGGGAATGGCGGTCGACGAAACAAACGAGCGCCTCTATTGGGCAATAGATGCCGGCTCCAGTGACGGCAGGATTTTTTCTGCCAGTTTAGATGGTGCAATTTCCGGAAATGTTCTTATTGCGCCCGTCGACAATATCCAAAATCTTCAAGTTTATGGCGATACTCTTTATTTCCAAAATGAATATTATTATAATGATACTGGGATTTGGACTTCTTCATTAGATGGTGCAACTTTCGGCGAATGGATTCCCGAAATAACCAACATGACATATTTTGGAAAACCGGTGTTTTCAGGAACTGTAACTGTTCCCGCGACCCTGGTTCCAAACCCCCGATTCCATGATCCGCGAAGTACCTACACAAGAGGCGAAGTAGCAAAAAGACCAGTCAATATAGCAAACCATCAAACCTATAATCCCATTGGAAATTATAGTGCTTCTTACGAAATAATTCAGACCGCTGGACGATCAACAAACAATAGGGCGTTCGTCGAACAACTAGGTGTAGGGTTCATTGGAGATCCTGCTTTGCCTCACAACGGCGCACTCGTAACTCAATTTGTAAGTGGCGCAAGAAGCGCGGAGAGAGAACTTCCAGACTTTAGCGGACAGTACAGCAATAAGTTTGTCTTTGTCAACCGATTTAATGCCCCAGGAGGCACTGACGTGAGTTCTAGGGGCGTTTTGGACACCTATGCAGAGGAGTTTGCACCCAACAACACTATTAACCTTAGAAACAATGCTGTGCGTTCTGGGCTTAGGAGTCAATTGAGGCGCCATACGCCCAAACCCGGCACACTTCCAATTCTAAATAATGATCCGTTTAATGCCCCGACGATTGCCACGCAGTATCACAGTGATTATAGAAACCCCCGATATAAGTGGCAGGATTATCCCGATCCCATTGAAGATGTTATAACCGGATTGAGCGAACCGACTGGCATCGCCATCGATTCAGCAGCCGGCAAAATATATTGGGCGGACTCTTCCGACAGAACGCTTAGTAGGGCGAATACCGATGGATCAGATCGTGAAGTATTATATACTGTTGCTACTACTACCAATATGCGTACCCTTAAACTTGACATTCCTAATGGTAAAATGTATTGGACGGATTCGGGGGCGAGTTATGATGCCGTGATGCAAGGGAATATGGATGGAAGCGGCGCCATTCAATACTTCTTAGATGAGTCTACGGGCGGTACAAAACAAGGAATAGGTATTGATTTTGTTCACAAAAAATTATATTGGACCGATCAGGATTCCCCAGATCTTATTCAACGAGCTGACTTTATCTCTGGAGCAATGGCGGAAACTATGTTCGACGCATCAGGTACCGCGACGATGGGCGGCATTTCAATTGATCCCGCTGGCATGAAGATGTACTGGGCTGATCAGGGAGGGAGTTATGATAGAATTCTCCGCGCAGGATTGAATATTCCAGATGGGGAATTGCCAACAACTCGTACCGACGTAGAAACAATTATTGATAGGTCGGGTTCTTCTTCTGCATTTGAAGATGTTATTTTGGATCTTCTTGAGGAAAAAATATATTTTACTGATACAACTACAGATCAAATTCAAAGAGCAAATTTTGACGGAACAGAAATAGAAACGATGTTTGTAGATGCGGGCGCCTCAAGAGCAAAAAGACTTGCTCTTGATACCGATGCCGGAAAACTATATTGGACGGACTTTGATCTCGGCGTAATTCGACGATGTAATATATCCTATAAAAAAGTATATGACAATGCATATGTGACACACCAAGTGCCCAGATCTGCTCTTGACTATGCCTGGATTAAGGCAGCCGCACTCACCAACAAGTTACAATTACCCGGATATCAAAATAGTAGTTCTTATTATGGAGGACCTTTTACAGATATTGAGTTTGTACTTTCTGGCGCGTATGATCGTGGCGACTTTCTGGCAATAAGTGGATCCATGATCGATAAGTCTCAAATTAGCGTGGAAACTCCTCTTGGATCAACAAACTTTCTTTCCACCTCTGCCAATACTTTCTTGAATGCCTACAACGGACCTTATCAGTGGGCATCGTGGCAATGCGCCCGAAATAGTTATCATCCAGTTGTGAGGCAATTGGCACGAGAGAGTATATTATCTCTCGAAGATCCTCCTGAACTACTCACCCCAACGCCATGGAATGTCGATGGCAACCCATATCAGGCGTGGGGCAAAATTAAGAATTATAAAGAATCTAATGTTAGCGGGGACAGCAAACCGATTCGACATGAAGTACAGGCATTTGCCGATCAAAGCCCGCCGGGACCAATTTTTGATGGCACCTATACCTACTCTAATGCTTTTGCTACCCTTACTAGGACGGAATTGAGGAATAGGTTGGGGATGATCGATCTCAGTCCTGCGACGATGTACCCCTATATATCTGGTTGGTATCTTCCCTCGGGACAGTTGAACTTCATGAATTTGAGTTTTCATAGACTACAGTATTCCCAAATTCTTTATCCTGCCCTCCTCAATGCGTTCCTTAATGAGACAAGGACTAGAACCAATTATGAAGAAATCCCCGGCACTGGGAGTGATGGGTATGATCGAATTTTTGGAACGCAAAGAACTTTCTATAAGAGCAATAAAATAAGAACTTTAGGTGTCGCTGAGAATTCGCAGGGATATACTGCTGCCCCAATCGGGCCGACAGGCGCCTTAGTTGATTCTTTAAATTTTAATCCGATGGCAACTGACGGCATTCGTTCCTATCCCGATAGTGGGTCATATAGAAATTATAATGGGGAGTTGATGATGGATACTGAACTTTCTATTATTCGACACAAACCTGTTCCATCCTTGGCGTTCAACGAATTAAATTATGTTATCAACGCTAGTGGCACCATAACTGCCTCCAGTGGGTATGTTGAGCGACTGACAGAACAAATAACTGGAAGGAATCCGTGGTATGATACCTATAAAGAGTATGCTGCCGATGTACGACCACACGCTAAAAATATGAGCATCCTCCCAGAATTCAGAATTTCTGAATTTATGAAGTATTATGTAGATACTAATAACTTTCAAGATATCAATAATAGTTTTCTCACCCTAGAGGGTGCCGCCATTACTTCTAGCGCGCAGCACCCGACAGCATCTGTAGACATAAGTTTCCTGGAAAAATATGTGTACTCCTCGAAATCCGAGAGGTTTTCCAAGATAGCGACAGACCATAAACCAATAGCAAGCATTACGCATTTAGCACTTACATGTTCGGCCCTTAAAAAGTTGCTACCGCAGGAGGGATTTTATCCTGCCAATAGGACAATTCAATTAGGAAATATCTTGAGTGAATCGGTGGGTCCTCACATTTTTGGAAAAGAAGAGGGGAATGTGGAAGGAAATTTTCCTGCGGAAGGACTGCAAGGTCTTTTAAAACCACTAATGTCTCCTGGCATTCTATATAACTCTATCAAGTCGGGTATTGCCGTTGACTATCCCATATATACTGCATCCATTCCGGGCACTGTGTACGGCGAAACATCGCCTTCGGATTTTAGATTAACGGCGCCACCAACCTATAGACTGCCATTTGAAAGTCTTATAAATCTTACTCAATATCTGCCGGTTGGGACGCTTCCAACCGTCGACGACCCTGCGGGTACCAATCCGATTCGGTTGGCATCTTCCTTTGCTACTGCAAGTACTGGATTAACTATCGCGGAAATCCTTAAGTATAAATTCTACTGGGATGGTAATAAATCTCCACTGTTTGAGTTGGCAATGCATAACTTTTTGGCCGAAACGGTAGATTTCTTTCTAGAAGGAGAGGGCGGAGGCAAACTTAAAACTTTTAGATCTTCTCCAATTTCAGTCGATGGAGTAGACATATCTCTGGGACCTAGTGATGAGGATAAGACCTACTATATGGATGTGGTTCTTAATGATAGTGTAGAGATGAGCAAGTTTGTCGAATATGATGGAATTAAAACTTGGAATGATGTATATTGGATGTACTCGCCAACACCCGTACCGGGTGAAGATTTTGGCCATAGATCCAAGATGGTGTCGGGGTCGGATGGACTCTATGCCTTAATTGGTGCACCAGCACTTTTTGGGGTCGGTGATGGATATGGGACGGCTTATCTCTATAAATATACCGAAGACGGATTTGGATGGCGCCACCAATTGACCATTCCCGGGCCCGCAACAGTAGGAGATATTCCGGTAGATTGGTCGGGGGATGGATTTGGCGAAGCACTTGATATGGTGAGCGGTTCTGATGGTCTGTATTTTATCGTCGGCGCCTGGAGATCTGGTGGGTGGAAAGGGAGAGCTTATGTTTATCATACCACACATGACACTCTGATATCAAGGACACTGATAACCTCAAGTGATCTTAGTGGCGATGACTGGTATGGCAGAAGCGTTGCAATTACGAGTGGGAGCGATAGAATTTGGTTCGCAGTTGGGGCCCCCGGAGACAACGGACCAACCGCCGGCGGCGGTAGTCCCGGAAATGTTGGAGTTGTATATTTGTATAATTCTGCATCAGAGGAAACTGCTGATCCCTTTTCAATAGGGAATGGGTTGCCACTCACTCAGCAGCATTTTCAATGCCGGTTAACAAGTTCTGCCACCAAAGGATCCCAGTATGTAGGATATGAGGGACTTGCCATAGTTAGCGGAGCAGAAACGATACATGTACTGGCTGGCGAATATGATAACACTACATTGGCTGGGGGTATGGGATCGGCATCTCTGTGGAGTGTTGGCCCCGTGAACACCGCGAATAGTTATCCATATGGAAGTGGATTGATGGACAATGCGGTAGCACTTCTAACTTTAACGGCGAGTGACATGGCGGATTGGGTAGCAGACGGAGATACCACCAAAGCAGGAGCATACAATCCTCACTTTGGGGGACGCGATGTTGGTATGATAAGTTCTAGTTTGGGGTTATATACTTCAGTTTTTGCATTTACAGGTGCCAATCAAGGATATGTTGGACCAACTGCCGGCATCGGTCCATGGAATCCTGGACGTGTTTACGTTTATAATTATAATGCCCCCCTTAGTTCCACTTCTGTACCTGATCACACCTGGGTTTTAACTGGAAGTGAGGATGTTGATTATTATGAAATGAGATTGGGCGAGCGCCATCAAATTATTAGTGGGTCTGAGTCCGAAGGTCTTTACTTAGCAGCTGGAGTTTACTGCGGCGGCGCATCTGGCACCTCCTCCGATAAGGGACCATTCATATGTCAAGTGCAAGAAGGAGTAACGGTACCTATTACGAGTAGTTTGCCATTCCCCGTTTCTCCTGCCGGAAATGTATCGGGGGGATGTCTCAGTCATTATGGAAACGATATCTCTGTTATTAGTTCCTCTGTGCATGGTGAGAAAAACGCGATGGGAATCATAGTGGGCGCTGATCTGGGTGATATTTTTAATGAAGGTACCACGGTGGACAACGCCGGATTTACTGTTCTTCACACTGGAACTTATGCTGGTGGATTTACGACTTCCGCTTCTTATACTGATAGATTATATAAATATAAACAACACGGTAAACTTTTTGGATTGGCGATAGAGGAAGCGTTTCCTGAAACCACTCAAGTTATTGGAGCATACGATCCTGCTTATTGCGCATATACGCCACCGCCCTTCTATGGGGAGGCAATTGCACGCATTAGTTTTACTCCTCCAGAAGCACGCGCTTATACTCTGGGTGAGGTTTTTAATAGTGCACAGGTAGAAAACATACTTAATCTTAATCCGGATCGGGTTGCCATAATCAATAATGCCTCTGCATCCTTAACTTCGCTACAAGAAGAGGTAAAGATGCCAGTTAGTTCTTCTGTAAATTTATTTGGCAAAACTAAAATACCGGGCACAACAACATTACCGAACGGTCAAACAGTGACTGTCGACTCCACAGAAAGCGATCCGGATGCTTGGGTTATCTCAACTAGATTTGAATGTCCAGTCTTGGATATGTCTAGTAGTAAATATAATGAACTATACACAGCTAATAATGATATGATTACGGGTACCTTTGGATGGCAGACGACTCTTAATGCTGAAGTTTTAGTTGTATCAAGTAGTGCTCTTATTTTTCCCCATCCTATGGGCATTGTGGTGGATGAAATCCACAAGTATATTTACTGGACTGATAGGACTGTAAAACATATATTCCGGAGCAATATTGATGGGACTGATGCCATCTTATTTAATAATTCAGATTTCGGTACCGCTCTGAGGGGAATTGATATAGATGGTCCAAACGGGATGTTATATGTCTGCATCGGTGGCGGTGGCACCCCTAAGATAATGCGTGTAGCTGCGGAGGAGAACGCGCCCATCGAAGAGTTAATTACTGCGGGTATAGGATCCGTTGCTGAAGATTTGGTTCTTGATCTCGATGCGCGGATGATATATTGGACGGGTAATGATGAGATTCTTAAGGCGGGAATGGACATTCCAGCAGGTGAAACAGCAGCGACACGTACAGACATAGAGGTGGTATCCGACGATTCAAGTATTGATGGACCGTTCGCAATTGCCCTAGATACTGTTGAAGGAAAAATATATTGGATCGCTGATGGCGCGCCCGATCCAAATATAAGTCGATGTAACTTAGACGGCAGTGATGTCGAATTCATAGTTGCGGATACGGACACATCATTCGAAGGAATGGCCTTGGATAGGCGATTGGGCAAAGTGTATTGGGCAAGTTCTATCACTGGATATATTATGCGCAAAAATTCAGATGGAACCGGTCCCGAAGAAGAGATGGTCCTTAATCCTGGAAACTGTGAAGGAATGACGATTCCCGAATCCATGGACCAAATGTTTTGGGTAAGCAATGCTGCGGGCGGAGATCCTGAAGCAGTGATGAGTGCACATGTTGATCTTCATTCGGAACACAATCCGCGTACAATGTGGACAAGTTATGGAACTGTTCCGTCCCCCGAAAAAAGTTTGTCGCTTGAATTGCGTGACTCCTTTCCCAACTCTGAAGATCCTGCTACAGGATCTCTTATTGATATTTTTGGATTTGAGGGATCCCCCAAGAAGGTTGGTGCCATGAGATCTGAAAAAGAAGTTTGGGAAGCAATTATAGCGATTCCCTATTTAGAATCTCCCGATTCAAATATTGAAACAACGCTTATAAATGGCAGATATTATATTAAACTCGATCAAATGGGGGATGCGATGATAGGCGGTGGCGCCGGAATCGGAACTGCGCCCACCACCGCGTTTGATTTACAGAGGAAGAATCTTAACGATGGATTACCCGCCGTAACTGCCACCCAGAATCCTGCTGGAGTGGATATTCAATCCACCACCATCACTGATATGATAAAGGGCATGAATAAATATGTCATTCCTCCTCATATGGATTTTATAAAATATCCTCCAATAACACCTTTTGCTATGTACTTTCTTGAATTAAAGCACGTACTGACTCAAAATGAACTGGTAGATATTTGGCAAGGAATTACTCCCGATTCTGCCCTAAAGGTCGAGAAAGAAGAAATTACTATTGGTCACGACATTAATCAGTTTGAATTCTTTGGGGGAGTAAACGATCCAGAAATTTTTGCTAAATTAAGATTTTTTGTTTTTAAGGTAAAAAAGAGAGGAAAGCAAAATTACTATAAGATAACCGAGGACTCAACTGACGATGAGAGATATAGGTTTGAATTTGCTAATGATGGTTTTGCCGCAGCAGTTCCTCCGCAAGGGAGCTATAATTGGCCGTATGATTTCTTCTCTCTAATCGAGACTGCAAACATTGAGGTTAGATATAATCTGAAAGTAAATCCACCAGTACCCCCACCTGAAGAACCTTTGACCGGATCACCAGGAATTGGCGGCGGAGGGTAGAGAATATGATTTTAAGGAGTAATTATTACAGATGACTTTTTTTGACCCCAAAGAAGATGTAATTGATATCGAACTTACACAGTTTGGCAAAAGTGCTATGTCTAATGGTCGCTGGAAACCCGTTTACTATTCCTTTTACGATGATGATATTATCTACGACCCAGAATATGGGGGCATCACCGAAGGTCAGAACAGCGCGCAAGACCGCATTGTTGAGGCAGCTCGAACTCGAACCCAATCTGCTTTTGGAGGGATAGAGACAGAAATAAAAAAACAATACGAGAGAATTCCCAAGTCAGGAAATGAATTTGAAAGGATTAATCTGCAACCCACGGTCGAGAGAGATTATGCACTGAGCACGCCAATGGGACGAAGCGATATTGGCAATGAATATTTTCCAGCATGGCAAGTTTCCTTTCTAAATGGGGAATTGAGTTCCTCTGTTATTGTAAGCACCTCTTCGCTTGGAACTATTCCAATAATTGAGTTGGTAGCAGATGATATAACTTTTGTGACACAAATTAAAGATAAAGATGACGAAGATGCCGCAGCACTAGATCTGGCAAATAATTTAAACCAGATCGGAGAGTCTTCTCCAATAGTCGAACCCTCCACTTTGGTGTTGGCAAATCAAGTCTATGACGATGGCACCTACGTTAGCATTGATGAAGATTACCTTTTGTTGGAATTGGTGGAAGATAATACGCCCTTTGAACCGGAGAATATGGATATTGAAGTGTTTTTGCACTCTCCTGAAACTGGTTCGAAAGGCGAACCAGTTTTAATTCCTCTTAAATTCAACAAGAGGAAAGAGATGATCGTAAATGATATCTTAATAGACGATGATGACCCAGAGCGAAATCAACAAACAGAGTTAACTTCTGAGTATGTGGAATATTTTTTTAATGTTTGGGTCGATGATGAGATAGATATATTGACACTGTGCAAAGCGGTTTCGCTAAGAAAGGAGTTGGGGCTCTATACGCCCCCCATTGATTGTCCGGAGCGCGCCGTTGGCCCACCGGGCCCTCCGACAGAACCGTGCTATGAAGAATGCTGCGAATTCTTACCAAATGGATCTCCCAATCCTGAATGGCCTGAATGTCTTGAAATCGAATGCGAGGACGTTGTGCCCGATTGTGATACTACTACTTTGGTTGGCGAAACTTACACCGGAGAATTCGATGAATAAGGAGAGGATAGACAAGTGAAAAATATAAATCCAGTTCAAGGGTTTTTACCGCAAGTTAAAATTAAAAATATTATCTTGGAAGATCCGAGTCAAGCTCCGTCCACTCTTACTAAAAGTCAGCGTAAAGGAGTGAGGACAATTAATCCATTGACCGTGAATGTTAGGACTTCTACTATCACCAATTATGGAGGGATTGATAATAAGTATAATATTTCTACTGCTGAATTTAACAAACATTTAAGAATAGCAATTATTCAAAGTCGCGATGCTTCGCTGTCTTCACTGATAGAAAAGTTGGGGGATGAGATTTTAATGTATATTAATCCTTCCAATAATTGGCAAGGCGTGGGCACTCGTTTTGATGATTTATTTTTTACTAATGTCACTACTCACCGCCAGATGGGTGCACGAGCAGCGAGCAAGTTTAGGAAGTCCATGATGGAAGTTCAAGTTTCTTCTTTGTTTGGCCAAACGACCACTCCTATTCTAGAGAAAACCGATGGCGATGGAAATGAAATAAGATCGGTCCCCAATGATTTCTTTTTTACTATTGCGAATCAACGACCTCCTCACTTATCTTATTTCGCTTTTTGCTATATCGATTTCGACTCTTTAGCACAATCAGTGGGAATATCCACTATAAATTCTCTTAAGGGAGTGGGGAGTCCCTCCACGCCCCTTTTTATGGAAAGGGTTTTTATAGACGGGGTGGTGCCTACTAGGACAGTTTTCTTTAAGACTTTGGATGGGAATGTGTGGACTGGACCAGTTCACAAGATGCGCGACGGAAGATATATGACTGGGAAATCCCACCAGCGATCTTCAGCGTATCTCACCTCTACGACTACTAATAATGTAAAAGTTGTAGATTTTCGTAACAACCATCTCATGAAAGAAATAAATGTGATGGGAGATTTTACCAACGAACCACAGAAAAATTCCATCAATGGCGATTCAAATTTCGATCCTCGCGGAAGAAATGCGATTGAAAAATATGGTCTAAAAACTGATCCTGCCTACATAAGTGATTTATTTTTATCGGTATCTACTAATAATTCAGTTAAATTTATGTTCATGGTAAATATGGATGACCTGCTGACAACCAACTCTTACTTTAAGAACGTGGTAAAGACGGATAATAAGGGGTTACGCCAGGAGATCATGGCGCGCTCCCGCATTACTTCAATGCGCGTATATCGAGAAGAGGTGGAAAAATCAGTGGGTGTCAATAAAATAGGTTCTCCCACTGAGACTTATTCACGAATGGGAGGCACGGAAGAGAAATTGTTAGACATGTCATCGCAACCCAAAACTAAGAAGTATCTGAAAAATACAAAAGCATTGTCGGAAGAACGGAAAATGTCTTATTCTGCTAATACTAGTATTCGCTGTTTTAATGTCGATGACTCCATTACTAGTCTGGGCGGCGTGAAATATAAATATAGGGTAGAAATGGATATCCTAGATGGTACTTTCGACTATTTCAAAGAGAAAGAATTGGAATTGAGGCGCCTTGTGACAGTGCTTAAAAATTATGTTACTACTCTGGATGCTTCCATCGTAAAAGAAGATGGTCCCACTGCTGGCGAACTCTGGCAAACTCCGACTTCCCTTGCTACTACCAAAGAATTGGGAGGGTATGATCCCAACTTGGATAGTCTAACCCCTAATTTTGCTATAGCGATGTCCAACAAGTACTCCGCAGATGTTAGGATGGGAATTGAAAATTTCATAAAAATTCTAAAACTTTTCATAGGATCAAGTATTTTTAATATGGATTTCGAAAGAAAACTAAGTAATTTTTTGGGAATAATGACAGATCCTTCTCAGGTTAACCCTGCCAACATTTTGGTCCTCTTGGAGACGGTGGAACAGGTAGCAGATAGGATATCTCCTCATGTTCTTAAAGACCGTGCGGGTAATCCCGCTGCCAAGAAAGCACAGAATATAATATCTTCGTCCAACGCTAATGAAAAACTTATATTTATTAACAAGAGTTTTAATAATATTGCGGACCTGTCGCGATATAATGTGGGGGCATATGAATATCTCTCTTTGACAGGTCCACAGGCAGTAAAAAGCGGCTCGGGAAGTCGTGGACTTCGATTTCTAAGCGGCGCCGATTTTCGCAGACGAGCAGAGAAAGAAACATTAAGATATTTTTCAAGTACGACACCGGATATCCGTGGCGGCATGACTGGTGGAAATCCTGGACGTGCCTATGCCGGCAGCGATAATGTGAGGAATAGTCTGCTCACTTTTTTCGCGCCAAGCACAATAAGGAATAATGCAGTGATGGATCTTATGAGTGGTCCTGGATTTGACAACAACGGACTCTTTAGGGAACTGATTACTCGACTTGCCGTATCAGAAGGATACAAGAAGACTGAGGGTGCACCCATTCCCTTGCGTGCGGGTAGAACCAATGTATTAGCGCCAAGACCTCAAGGGAGTGCCCCAGCTGAGCAAGTACAATACCTCGCCGAAAAGTTTAGTTTTGTGCCCACCCCACCACACCGGATATCCGCCCATTCAGATTCTGGGGCATCGGCAGGTGCAAATTTAACTTTAGCAGATGCGCAAGATCAGATTTCCCCAGAAGAATACAGTTCTACTACTGCTGCCGTAGGGGGAAGCAGTCAGTTGAGTGCGAACTCTACACCTGCTCCCATATATCAGACTCTTTTTGATTCGGCTGTAACTGGAATACCAATGGGGGGAAGGGTATTTTCGGCGCTAAGTTCAAACCAATTCGATTTGAATGGACGCAATTATCTTCAAGATGCCACGACTGCCCAAGTGCAGGCATTGCCAAATCAAATTAAAGAACTATTTATGAGAACGTCGGCAACTTCAAATGAATTAAGGGGCGACAGCACTGGGATTGATGTACGCAATGCGGCAGGCACCATGTATTCCTCAGTTATGAAATATATGTTGTTGTCTCGCGTAGAATATTGTGTTGGTTTTCCGGTTGCTACTATTGGATCGCGTAATACTTTTTTAATGAATCGATCTGCTTGGGCACCTCTTTCTGTTGCTATTTTTTCCCAACTACTCGGAAAGAGAATTTTGTGCCGCTTTAGAAAATTTGAAATGCGCGGATGGGGAATTGAAAGACCTCAGAATATGGATTTCCCCACTATTGACGAGTATTTCATAATGGAACCAGATGTCCCATTCTTAGCGATGGGACAAGGCGCGGATCAAGAGCATGCTCTTGCAGTGGCACTGGCGAAAGATAATGAAGCGCCAGCTGGTTTTGGTCCGAAGGACGGATCATATTCGACATGTCGCGAATTTGGAAGATCACATACGGTGGGAATGTCAAATCTTTCAATTATTAATTCTAATGATTTTAAGTGGATAATGGGGGAGCTGCGACAATACGCAAGTTACATTAATAGTAATTTTACGGCAGATGATTTCCTAACGAATGGTACCGCCATCAATTCAAAGGGAAAGCGCACTTACGGGAAAGATAGAGAAATATGGAAGGGTTCTCAGATGTATAAAAAAATTGCTTCCATGAAGAAGAATAAAATTAATAGTGCCCTCAAAGAAGCGATAGGTGACATTGCATCTCCCAACCGATCATCTGGTGCGAACGTCGCTGTCTATAGTCGAATGGGGAAAATTCCCGACCTGAGAGAAAGTCTTGTAGAGGTGAGAACTCAGATGAGTATTTTAAAGGCGCACAGAAGTGGATTACAGAACAAGATTGACCAACTAGCAAACCTACATAGCAAAATGAAGGATAGGGCAACCAGAAAACTTCCGGACAATCCGGCGGCAAAAAACTCAATTGCTGGGATAACCGATATGCAGTCATCTAATATCAGTTCTGCCGAGGATCAGAAGAAGACTGTTGTAAGAAAAATAAACGCCCTTCAACGTAAGGAGTCCGCTGTTCTCGCCAACATCAACAATGAGATGGCAAAAGTACAAAAGAGACTTATCGATCAAAGGGGCGCCCCAATCACTGATTCTAATTCTCCATTTATGCAAAGTCGTCAAGAAGACATAACCCACAGATCGACTAGAAATTTGCGCACTTCTTTTGAGATGGATTTAGATCGAATTTCTTTGAAAAGATATTTCGTGGAACCAAAAGATATTGAGAAGTTGCTTTTCTATAAGAACTATATACTTTACGATAAATTGCCTCTTTTCGATCATATGATAGATAAGTTAAAAGATTTTTTGCGAACTAAAAATATGTTCATACATGAACCCGCTTATATAACTTCGGATCAGGGATCGTTAGATATGTTGAGAGAGGTGCAGGGAAAGGGTTTTAATTATAGTTTTGTTAGACAACAGGCTCAGTTGTTTAAAGACCAAATGATGCAGGGTGGAATGCATGAGGTGTATATCAAAGATGCAGTTCTCGAACTGACCAAAAGACTGGTGTCCGCAACTCAGTTGAGTCCCCAGAGTTACACTGTGGCGGTTAAATCAATAATTACCTCTCTTTATCCGGAGATGAATTAAATGCCTTGGTCATTATCATTTGGAAAGAAGTCACGGTATACCAACAAGGGAATGTTGGCAGATTCGGCAACAGGTTTTAGCGTGACAGATTCTTTTGCCAATGCCATGTCGTTGCATTGGTCGAGAGATCAGACGCCCGTAAACGCTGCGATAAATTCGTCTCTTGGAACCGGATTATATTGGGATGCCGCTATGCCTGGAAATAGTCCGCAGGACGCAGGATTTACCTTCACCTTTTCGACCACACCAGAGAGTGGTGTAGACCCATCGAGCGCCTGGAATAACGCTGACTTATGGGGGCAAGTTCATTACGGTTTAGCTATCGATCATCCAGACTCGAATCTTCAGGCGGTTGCGGAATTTGTCCAAGATGGGATCGCCCAACTTGAGGCGCGCCTCAGAATAGATTTTGCGCCGGGAGCAACTCCAGAAGAAATTACGGCAGAAAAGTCGGCAATAGTGCAACTTATGACACCGGATCCGGCTGGTGGTGTCCCGGGAACTTTGGACACCACATGGTTTGACAATCTTTCTTTTGAGACTCGTGTGCCTTTTACCACTACCTTCCTAGAAAGTGTGGGAGGAGCAAATGTTTTAACCGATTGGATCCACTCAGGTTCTTCCTATGATTTCTATGTGAGAGGTTATGAAGCGGTATTATCCAACTGGTCAACCGAGATTAGTCTCGCACAAGCGGGTTTAGAATATGTTTTACCTAATTTTTATTCTGTTTATGCGGAAGGAGTCTACGGGCAGACTGAGGAGATGAGTCTGATTAACTCTTTGGGTGGTCACTTTGTGCCCAACATACGCAATCAATTGGGGGCGGCCTTAGGATCACAAGAGAGTGGGAAAAATAGGTATGCTAAGTATTTTAAAAAATTTGCAAATACGCTTGTGAGTTTAAATTCTCTTGAGATTGTCACAAACCAGGGAGCAACTGCAATCGCGGGCACTGAAGTTTTTAACAGTATCCGGGATAAATATAGAAATTATATTTTTAGTAATTCTAGTTTGTCTCTGTTTGCGAACGAGGCGGACAAGGCAGAGATGTTTCCGATGCACACCAACATTGCGTTCTCTACCGATGGATCTACAAGATTTATGGACATGATATGTGATATAGGAATTGAAACAGAACTAATGAAAGCAATGATACCAGATGATGACGGATTCGGATCCCCTACTTCGGGATATCTTTATATCCCGGATCCTGGGTACTCCGTCCAGGCGCCAATACTGAATTTTATGGCTGCCAACCAATCGAAGAAGTTTGCTATAGATACTGAGGAATATTTCCGCGCCGGTCCACCCGAGATGCCGCCCAATATCACTCACACCTTCAATGTTCAAGATTTGAAAATGGTAAACATTGTGGATTGGGTTAATAGTTCTTTAGAGGTTTCTTCTCCGGAATTAAATCCGAATGTATGGCCTTCTAAAAAGGCGGTCGTGATAAGGGATAATCGTGAAGTTCAAGACATTCTAGGCGCGCCTTTGGATCCGGTCCCTGCCCCCCCCGGCGCAATGCAGGGGAACATGCCCGGACAGTCTGAGTCGAAAAAAATGCAAGCACTGGTGAAAATATCTGAGTTCGTAAAAGACAAGACGCGTAGCTTGAAAAGATTGTTCGCCGGTACCCCCGCCTATTCAGAAGTAGCTTTTTATAAGATTACTAAATATGCCGCTGATTGGGTAAGAGAATCCAAGCGAGAGACTAGCTATTATATTCCAAATTCAAGCAAATTAGATATATGCCACTTCGTTGACACGCAAGTGAGATACGGTCAACCATATACATATACAATTACGCCATATATGGTTGTAGTTGGTTCTGAATATAATTATCATAACATAACTAACCCTCTGGGCCCTGATGGCGCCGCCATAGAGATTGGTGTTAATTTACGATCTAAGTTGGTGTTGATTGAGGGAAGGAGTACAATCATTCCCAAATCCTCCTTGACAGTCCTAGATGCTCCTCCAATGCCACCTGACGTATTGGTCTATCCCTATCGAGGAATTAGCAATGAGATCTCAATGATGGTAAATGCAACGGCGGGGAGCAGAGCGATGAAACCCGTCAAGGTCACTCCGGGTGATGAGGCAGACATTGTACAACAAAAAATAGTTCAAGGGAGGCGGGACAATAAGATAAAGTTTCGATGGGATGACCTTCCTAGCGGATTCGAAGTGTTTCGCACCACAACAAGACCGAAATCTTATATGGACTTCCAGGGATCGTTGAGGACGTTCCTTTCACCAAATGGAGCAACAAGTGCAGGGTTTACCGATACGATTGAGCCGAACATTAAATATTATTATACTTTTCGTACTGTCGATGTCCACGCGCATAAGTCAAATCCATCACCGATTTTTGAAATAGAAATGGTGGGTAATGAACGCGGATTACCTTTTTTAGAAACTCGCATCATAGATGTAGAGGAAGAGTATATCGACGAACGGAGCAAGACTTTATTTTCGAAACCAATGCGCAGGTATATACAAATTTTACCCACGACACCGCAAGGACTTTTAAATACAGAACAATCTAATATTCCTCTTTCGGTTACGGACGCCGATGGTAATACAACTACGACAGTTGAAGGGGTAGAAAAAATTACACTAGGAGTAGCAGACGAGTCGTTATGGAATAAAACTTTTAGAATTCGATTTACTTCTAAAAAGACAGGAAGAAAAATAGATTTGGATGTTAATTTTACAGTAGAAAATCGTTTAACTGAAAGTTAATACTAATTATTGTGATAGGAGACTTATTATGGCATTTTTAGACAATTCAGGAGACATTATTTTAGATGCGGTTCTTACCGACGCCGGAAGATATCACTTGGCGAAGGCAGATGGAAACTTTAGCATTGTCAAGTTCGCTCTTGGCGACGATGAAATAGATTATGGAAAGTACGACAAGGACAACATCAGCGGAAGCGCCTACTATGATTTGGAAATTATGAAGACGCCCGTTCTTGAGGCGCTCGCTAATGATTCATCAAATATGAATTCTATGCTGCTCAATATTCAATGGACTGATTATTTATATCTGCCCGTTATTGAGTTGAATACCCTTCTTAGCGATACTAAGACCTATTCCACTATAGGAGCATTTTTAGTTCTCACCACCACTGATTCGGCGGATGCTTTCGCAGGAGCTTTTGCCGATGGAATCCCCAACGGCGTGATGTTGGGCGTAACGCAAGCTTCGAGTGTTGGAAGTACGAGCGATAATAATTATGTTCGTCTAGACCAGGGATTAAATACGGCAGCAATTCCGCCGAGCGCTCCACTATCCAGCGAGTTGAAAGAAATTGGATACGTCATTCAGATGGATTCAAGATTTGGACAGTTGACGGATACAAGTGGCAATCCTATTGCAGAGTCGGTAATTGATGATGATAACATTGCGACCTATATTGTTAACTTGGATAGTGCGGGCAATGTGGTGCTTAATAATACTGATGAGACGCAAACTAATCAGGTTATCCAAGGACCACGAGGGACTCTGTTACAATTTAAGTTGCGCTCTACAAACGCCCTTAATACGAGCGACTATTTATATCAACAGTTAGGAACCACCATTGACCTTCCGACCGGTGCCGGGGGCACGGATGAAGGTTATTATATGATTGACACCACAATCAAAATCACAGGATTTCAGACGGGATTCAAAGTAGATGTCCCTGTTAGATATGTGAAAAGGTGTACTAATGGTACGTGTTAGAGATACACGTAAGACCAACAAGAGAGGAGAGGTGAAATATGCCATCAAGTTTTAAACCATTATTGGACGAAGATCAGGCGATGACCCGAACGCTTGTACACGAGGCAATTCCTATTACAGGAACTATTGTATCTGGTACTTATGCCGGCGGCAACACCAAAGACTTTACGTCGGGGTTAGTACAACAAGTATATGATTATCCTTACCTGAGTTCGTCGGCGAATCATATTTTTGACATTACATGTGGGTATTCTCCCACGTCAACCTTATCAGCATCTGCGGTCGCCGATACCATTACCACAGCCCAAGATATTGCCAATAAAATTAACATGTACAATGAAATGGCCCAGGTCTTAATGGGTCACGATCTTACTGGATCGATCCGAGAATTTGATCAGGATGGAGATATCGGACTGGGAGGCACTAAACTTAAGGAGGTTTATATTCTTAATTTTTCCCGCCTTTTGATTAAGGACGAAATTAAAAAGGGAAGTTTTGTGCTGACGATGATGAGTGGAAACACTTATGGAACTCCAGGCGGTGTGACGATTCCTCTAGGAGACTATAACGCACAAAATGATTTTCGGGTTAACTCTCCTGCTGGTGAGTACGGAATTATCTATACTTCTTCTGCTACTCCCAATACGGGATCAGGGGTTGGATTACTCTATTATCAAGCCGGGATTTGTGTTTTGACGGCATCCGTGTTTGGCGACTCGGCAACTGGAGTTGGATTTGATCCGGCAGATCAGAAAGTGACTGCGGTTTTATCTGGGTCTTCGATTATTAGTAATGCCGATGATTTCCGACACCGGTTTGAGAATCTGATTTTCAATAACACGACTGAACTTAATTCAAAAATTTATTTTTGTCGAGTGAATCATAACGAATTCAATTATAGTAATAATCCCACTTATTTAAGCGCGAGTCAAATTGTGGTAAAGACAGTTGAAACAGATGCTCCCGTCTCTTATATAACTACGGTGGGACTCTATTCACACAAAAATCAATTGATGGCAGTTGCTAAACTTTCGGAACCGCTCAAAAAGGATCCGAACAACGAACTCATTCTGAGGGTCCGACTAGACTATTAAAAAATGAAATTATGGCATTATATAAGTTTAAATCCGAAGATGTTCTTGTTAATGGAATAGAAGCATATCCTAACATTAAGTTTGCTATCTACACGGGTACTCTTTACTATAATGACAGGGTAGACGAATTTGGAATCCCTAACGGCAATGTATCTCTTAACGAGTTGGGAACACTAACCGCCGGCGGCGCCGACTACTACGCCTTTATAACGAAAGAGAGTTCGCGCATCGGATGGAAGACAGTTTCGGTTACTGAGTTCAACGAGATGCAGTGGGGCGACACACTCACCGCCTCTCTACCTCTTACTGCCTCCATTCAATCGGAGTATTTTCCCGCCAGCGACCCCAGATTACATGTGGACGCGCTTAAGAATGTGTCAAATTCATATAGGGTGTTGAGCAACCACTATGCCTTCTCATCTTCGCTTGGGGATAAGGCGACTCAAATTGTCAGGTTGATTAGTTTTCCTTCTATTTTTTATGGATCCGCCATTAAGAAGGGGAGTGTGGATTTAAAGTTTTATCATACTGGAACTTTAATCGGAGAACTTCAAGACAAGACTAGGAATGGAAACCTAATACAAGTCGGACCATCTGGCAGCACCGAATCAGGAAGTGTTGCAGGCGTCGTGTATTATAATGAGGGATTCATACTTCTTACCGGAAGTTGGAATCTCAATAGTTCTACTGACAATTATGAAGGATCTACCACTCCAAGGTGGGTAGATTTCGCATGCGTGGATGACGGCTTAGGTACCCCCCCTCAACTGTCGAGTTACGAGATAAACATGAGCGGCACCCAGACAATTCCAGTTCTGACAATGTTGGCACATGCTAACAAGGCAGATTTGAATCACTCTAATAATCCCACATACATCACCTATGGGCAGGGAACAGGATCATCTAACCCCTATGGCGTAAGTACTGGAACATTGGGATATTATGAGAGAGATGATTTATATATTAAAAATGTTGCAAAATACCCTTATACTGTAGATACAGGATCTTTTAGAAAAGAAACATATATCTCTAAGATAGGGATTTATGACGAGAATAAAAATTTAATCGGCATTGGAAAACTTGCAACTCCTGTTAGAAAACGAGAAAACGATCAGTTTACTTTTAAATTAAAATTGGATATTTAATGATATTAGGATTAGATTTGTCTACTAGCATAATTGGAATGTGTATAGTAGACAAGAATGGAGATACCCTTCTTCAAGAACACATAGATTTGAGGAAAGAAGAGACTTTCTTTGACAAGGTAAGGTTGGCCAAAGAAGCAATTCTTGGCGCAATTCACAAAAACAATATTAAACACGTATGGATCGAACAATCCCTCCAGGCATTCCGGCCGGGATTTAGTTCCGCAAAAACCCTCTTGACATTATCTAAATTTTCTGGTATAATGGAGTGGATCATACATGAAGGGACAGGGATTGCTCCCGAATATATAGGTGCGACATCAGCGCGCAAGCGCTGTGGCATCACTGTTCCACGCGGCCAGAAGGGAAAAGACGTTGTAATGCGCTTTTTACTTGACACGGACCCCACTTTCGTGGTAGAATACACTACGTATGGTAATATCAAAAAGCATTTTTATGATATTGCTGATGCAATAGTGATCGCGAAAGCAGGGTTTTTATGTCAGCAGAAGATAAATTAGATGTATTAAAAGGGTTCTTAAATCTCTCCCACATTAGCAGGGATGAGTGTTTATTTTATTGTCCCTATTGTGAACACCACAAACCTAAGATGTCTGTCAATTTAGACAAGAATGTCTATAAGTGTTGGGTGTGTGATACAAAGGGAAATAACATATGGAGATTGGTTCGCAAGTTCGGGGATTCATCTGACAAAAGAAAGTGGAGATCATTCGAAGACGAAGTAGATATAACAGACTCCGTATACGAGAAGATCTTTGGCGCAGTAAAAGAAGAAGAAGAGGTTGTTGAACTCCCACAGGAGTTCGTTTCTCTTACGAATAGAAACCTATTAGTAGGTGGCAAGAGAGCAAAGAAGTATTTATTAAATAGGGGATTGACTGACCGAGATATTGCACGATGGAAGATTGGATATTGTGCGAG
>JGI25133J35611_10000360_pt1 | contig 25254 bp, 36 predicted proteins | sample ETNvirenome_6_85_FD_35611 | JGI IMG/M metagenome (IMG submission 35611) | reverse complement strand
AAATCAAACCACCCATCGTAATATGGTAGTGAGCGATGTGGAACAAACTACCTCCACTTGGCTGTATGTGTAGTATAAACGGTCTAAGCTTGTGAATGACTACAATTAGACTTATTCTGGACGCGGGTTCGATTCCCGCCGTCTCCACCATTTTGTTTATTTTTAACTATTTATATTATATACGTGAGAGGTTATAATATGTTTAGGTGGAAAGAATTATGGAAAAAATCTGATGTTACATCGCCCGGCGAAAGCCCCATTAACGATCAAATGGAACAGGCATTATGGGATATCAAAGACATGTATGATTTTGAAACCGAAGAAATCGACCGCGTTGTTTCTCAAAAAAGAACCAACATTGAAAAAATGAAATCTAGAATCAAAAACAAATAGATTTTATTTACCAAGCTCGATACATACTTTAGAGGCCAATATAGTGAATATTTCCATTGCATTTTACAAAGGTAAAGGTAATCTCCTAAACAAAATTGTAAGATTATGGACGAAAAGCATATATAGTCATGCAGAACTAGTATTGGATGATAAAGAAACATGGATAAGTATTAGTCCGAAACTGTGTTCAAAAATCGAAAGTACCATTCCACTTTTAATAGATCATACGCAGTGGGATATTATAGAACTTGAAGTCAATGAAGAACAATATCAAACTATTCTAGAGTTTTATGAAGAAACTGCCGGCTGTGGTTATGACTGGATTGGTATGCTGTGCTCTCAGTTTTTACCTTTTAGAATAAAAACAAAAAATCGATGGTATTGTAGTGAGTGGATTGCATATGCACTTAGGATAGCATGCATCATCGATTGGAAGATTATTAAAATTTATGATAGAAAAGATCTCTCGCCCGGTGTATTATACAATATTATACAACAGGTAAAAGACGATGAAAGCAAGAAAATACAAAGTTGATCAATGGGTTATCTACAGCGTTAGGGCGAAACATCCCGATGATGATCAACACAGCTTAAAAGCTGTTGTTTTAAATATTCGCCCTATAGAAGATTATTATGATTATGAGATTTACATTGAAGAAATGAAGAAATTTAAAAAAGTTAGAGAAGAACACCTTTTTCCGTTGAAACAATTTTAAAACATGTTATACTGGACTTGATTAAAAAGATATGCACAATTTAATACTATTCGATGTTGATGGAACCTTAACAGAATCTCGTGAACATCTTAAGACCAAAATGCTAAAAGCCCTCCGAGCGCTTTGCAGGCATGCCGAAATAGGATTTTTGACTGGCAGCGGTTTAGAATATATTAAAGAACAGTTGTGGCCGGCCCTTAATGACCCGATTATTAAACATAACTGTCACTTGCTCCCATGCAACGGTACCGAATACCTGATTACCGAGGGAGATGAAGAAATCATATTTAATCCTATTTCAAAGGCCCTCATGGAAGAAGAGATAGGTTCTGGGATGCTCCAAGAATTAATGAAGTTACTTTGCGAACTGCAAGCCCAGATTGTGAATGAGTATAAAATACCTTTGGCCGGCGGTTTTATCCAAAATCGCCAATCAATGATCAATTGGTGCCCTATTGGGAGAACCTCTCAAAAGGATGCTCGACAGGCATTTAAGATTTTAGATGACAAGCTCGGTATCCGCCGAAAGTATTTTGATATTTTAAACGCAGAGATGAAAAAGCAGAAGATTAGTCTTATATCAAAGCTTGGCGGCGACACCTCTTTTGATATTTACCCCCATGGGTGGGATAAGACGTATGCGTTAAATCATTTTAATGAAAAAGAGTGGAACTTTTGGTTTGTAGGAGATCGATGTTACCCCGCGGGAAACGATTACGAAATCTTTGAACACCTTAAGGAGACCGGGCGCGCCTTTGAAACGTCGGGCCCCCAAGAGACATTAGAGATAATAGATTTCCATATTTTAAGAGATATGGTATAAGGACAAATAAAATGGCAGTAGATACAAATGATAAAGATAAAAGACCAACAGTGATGGTTTCAGGTGGCTTTGATCCAGTGCACGTTGGACATATTCGAATGATCAGAGATGCAGCACAATACGGAGATGTAATCGTTGTAGCAAACTCAGATCAATGGTTACACAACAAAAAGGGTTTTGTTTTTATGGAGTTTGATAAGCGCTCCGAGATCCTTAGTGCGATTAAAGGAGTGATTGTCGTTGACTCGGTTGATGATACAGATGGAACAGTATGCGAAGCAATCCGCCGACACAAACCTGACTTTTTTGCTAATGGTGGAGACCGCGGGAAATCTAATACTCCGGAGCAGTCAATATGTGAAGAGATGGGAGTTGAGCTTTTGTGGGAAATCGGTGGAGACTATAAAGCCGACGCCTCATCAAACCTTGTGGAGCGATTTAGAAAAAATACAGAAAATAACGATGTAGCCCCTCAAAGAACCAAAGTTAAGCACTCTAGGCGCTAATCCAACTCCGATGTATTAAACAACTTAATGACTTATGGAAAAACTATTTATGGGATTTTAGTTGACAAATCTTTCATATAAGGTTAAAGTAAGTAAAGAATAGGAGAAAAACATGTCTGTTGTAAAAAGACTAAAATCACTAAAGTTACCAGAAGACGCTATGGTAACTCTCACGTATGAAGAAGGTACTGACGTATTTGTTCATAATGAAACTGAAGTTGAGGATGCGATGAACAACACGAGTGTTATTAGTGAATATGCTGCCCTCATCGCACATAGTAAGCTAGATGCCCGCAATCGATGGAATGGGAACGTCCTTCAACATCTGCGCGCTCAAGACTATCTGGAGGAGTATGAGCGAGGCACATACGGCTTTGAAGAGTTCCTGACCGCAACATTGTCAGAAAACTTCTACGATCACGAATTGATTGGATATTCAACTGAGAAGTATGATTACAAGCGCGGCTTTACCACCTTAACTGCTGCCGTTGAGATTCCGGTATCAAATTTTGTTGAAGTTGACCCATTCGTGGCCGGCTGGACTATTTCTGTGAAAACAGAAAATGGTACTTTAAGTTTTGATGTTTAATGCTTACTTGTGCGCTTTAAGTGCCCTTGGTGGGGTGTAGTTCAATTGGCAGAACGTCGGACTGTTAATCCGGAGGTTGTTGGTTCAAGTCCAGCCGCCCCAGCCACTTTGCGGGAGTAGCTCAGCGGTAGAGCCCCACGTTGCCAACGTGGATGTCGCGAGTTCGAATCTCGTCTCCCGCTCCATTTTTGCACTGAGCCCATAGTTACTTATATGGAAGCAGCGGCCGAATTAATGGTTTTAGCAATGGCGATGTTTTTAGCCGCCTTTTTTTGCCTAAGAGTTCTATGTTTACCACACGCAACACCTGTTATTGTAGACAAGGCTTATGAAGCTGAAGAAGCAATATACCAAGAACGATAAGGTTCTTGTAAAAACGTTTGCGGGCCCAGACGTCTGTGTAACACTCAAAGAAAGATATATTGCCTCTAAATCCGAACTCCAACTTGGAGTAGACGGCTGGGACGCACAAATTTATAAACAAAAAGATGTTGAAAAGTTACGCAAGTGTGGTGTACCATACACAAAGGGCGAAAAGCCAATGGTTTTTGTGCCTGATCGGCAAATAATCAAAAAATGCTAACAGTCTGATACATCATACTAGTTATAGACACAAAGGGAAGGCATGGCTACCAAAAAGAACTATGTGCTCGACACGAGTGTGTATTTAACCGAAGCTAGTTCCGTATTGAAGTTTGGAAGAAACGATATTTTCGTACCGCTTAAAGTGCTAGAAGAGATCGACGGACATAAGAAGCGCCAAGATTCCGTTGGCGCCAACGCACGCCACTTTGTTCGAATTTTAGATGAATTGCGTACCAAAGGATCGCTTGAAAAAGGCGTAAGGATCGACAAGGGGCTTGGGATATTAAGGGTCATGTCTTATAGTTGTCTTAAAGAGGCTATATTTCCTCCTGATTTAGATATTCGTCACCCCGACCATGCTATAATAGCAACGGCTAAAGCTGTTCAGATAAATGAGCCTGAAAAGAAAACAATCTTGGTCTCTCGTGATATTAATATGCGAGTTATCTGTGATTCAATTGGCATGCCGGCCGAAGACTACACATCTGAAAGGGCCGTAAAATCTTCAGACGAATTATACAATGGATTTGTCATTCAATCAGTGGATGAACAAGTCATCGATCGCTATTATGATGGTGACGCTATAACCATAGCAGAAGATGAAACGGATGAACTTTGGTATCCTAACCAATATATAATGATGGTTTCCAACTCTAATGAAAAGAAATCAGCTTTGGCTAAATTTGAAAGCCACCACGCTCCTTTGAAAAAAGTAATCCATAAGAATATTCCTGATTGGAAAATAGAATCCCGCAATAAAGAACAAGCATTCGCAATTGATATGTTAATGAATCCCAACATTAAGATTGTGTCCCTTGTTGGGCGCGCCGGCTCCGGAAAAACTCTTATGGCCGTAGCTGCTGGGTTACAACAGACAATAGGATTACGCTCGGACGAAAACCACTATGATCGTTTGATAGTCTCAAGACCGGTCCAACCTCTTGGGAAGGATATTGGGTTCCTTCCCGGCACCATGCAAGAAAAGATGTTGCCATGGCTGATGCCAATTCAAGATAACTTAAAGTTTTTAATGGGAGATAGAACTTCATTGGAAATGTATATGGATAAGGGAAAGATTGAAGTAGAGGCGTTAACGTACATTAGAGGGCGTTCAATCGCTAACGCGTACATTGTCATAGACGAGGCTCAAAACCTCACCAAACACGAAGTAAAGACGATTATCACCCGTATTGGAGAGGGTTCGAAGATAATACTCACAGGAGATATTGAACAAATCGATAATGTGTATGTAAATGAGACTTCCAACGGTCTCGCCCATGCTATTGAGAAATTTAAAGAGTATCCAATAGCCGGCCATGTTACATTTCGAAAAGGCGAGAGATCTGAGTTGGCAACGCTAGCGTCTAAAGTTTTGTAAATTTACAAAGACGAAGATACGTGCTATAGTCTATATACGATAGCTAAAAAGGTCTATTACAATGTCATATTCAGAAAAAGTTCTTGATCATATGGAGAATCCTCGCAATGTTGGAAGCATGGATAAAGAGTCCCCGAACGTTGGAACGGGAATCGTTGGTGCACCCGCATGTGGTGATGTGTTAAAGCTGCAATTGAAAATTAATGATAATGGATTGATCGAGGAAGCCAAGTTTAAAACTTTTGGGTGTGGTTCTGCTATCGCCTCTAGCTCTTTAATCACCACCATGGTAAAAGGTATACATGTAGACGACGCCATGGAAATTTCTAACTTCGAAATAGCGAAAGAGCTATCACTCCCCCCAGTTAAAATACATTGTTCAGTATTGGCTGAGGATGCAATCAAAGCCGCTATCCATGACTGGGAAGCTAAACAGGACGATACAAAAGATGAATAGAGAGGCCATACAAGATTTTGTTGATGAAGATATTAACCCAGCACTCTCCATGCATGGTGGCCATTTAAAAATTGTGTCGGTAGACGACAAGGGCCTTGTTGAAATTGAGTTAAGCGGTGGCTGTCAAGGATGTGCCTCAGCCAGCGAAACTGTAAAAACTGCAGCTAGCGAGTTGATGAGGAATAAATTCCCCGGGATAACAGATATTAAAGATATTACTGATCATTCCGCAGGAGAGGATCCATACCACAAATGATTACTGTAACTGAAGCAGCCAAAGATAAGATAAGAACTATAATGGCAAAAAGGCAAACCCCAGGCCAATATTTGAGAATAGCCCTGCAGGGTGGTGGCTGTTCGGGATTTATGTATAGCTATGATTTAGTATCAGAACCAGATGAAAAGGATAAGATATTTGAATTTGACGATGTAAAAATTTGCATTGATATAAAGTCGTATTTATTTTTAAGTGGAATGGAAATAGATTACGAAGAAGATTTATTAAAGTCGGGATTAGTATTCAACGCACCGCAAGCTAAACGCACATGCGGATGCGGAGAATCAATATCATTTTAAAAAATAGGAGAAAAAATGAGCGACACACCAACAACAATCACCGAAGAAGCGGTGCACAACAACCCTATATTATCAATGGTTGTAGAAAAAGATTCAGATTTGAAAGAATATCTGGTACAATATGTGGGAACCAAATTGGATAAAGAAGAAGTGACTGTAGAAATGATTACGGAAATACTTGCGGTTGAGTTCCCAGAGTTTATGTACTCCATGGCCGAAGAAAACTTTCTCCTAGGCTATAAACAAGGATTAGATGATGCTGAGAAATTATATAATAGAAAAACAGAACCAACTGAAGAATAAAACTGTGGATTTTTACACCCCGGGTGGACTACATGTTTTCTTTCAACATCCCGTAGAAGGGGTAGATGTAGAAAAAGTTATCGACAAAGTGGAGATGATGATCCCACACCATCTCTTAGACGAGGTGGAAATGATTATTTTTGGATGGTTTGACGAATTTGAAGAGAGATCTATAAATGCATTTTATGATGATAATGCGTTATATATTTCTTATCTGCAAGAAGGTGAAGAAGATCTTTACGACGATATTGTTCACGAGATTGCCCATTCGCTGGAAAATGCGCACGGATATCAGATATACGCAGATGAAAAGATTAAAGAAGAGTTTCTGCGAAAGCGGAAACACTTGCATGACATTCTGTGGAACACAGGATTCAAAGCACCTATATCTTTTTTTGAAAATACCGAATACGATAAAGAGTTCGACAAGTTTTTGTATGAGAAGATAGGGTATGACAAACTCGCAACGCTTATGCAGGGATTATTTGTGAGTCCGTATGCTGCAACTTCCCTAAGAGAATACTTTGCGACAGGCTTTGCAGAATATTATCTGGATTCCAACCATAAGTTCTTCAATCAGGTTTCCCCGGCGCTGTACGAGAAGATAGCCTTTCTACAAAAAATAAAAAATCTTGACTTTGATGCCTGATTGCGTTATACTACCTTAAACACATTAGGAGTTACTGTGCCTCATATATCTTATTCGGAATTAAAAGATTGGAAATTCTGCGCTTTTTACCACAAGCTTACACGCGTGGATGGCATTGACGGGTTCAAGGGGAATGAATATACCGCCTTTGGATCTGCCATTCACTCCGTTTGCGAAAAGAAACTACTCCAAGAAGAACTGACAGATGATTTTTTTGTTACAGAGTTGGAAAAGAATATAGCGTCTTTAAATGAAGTAGAGATTAACGATCAACTTGTCCATCAAATGATGGGTCAGGGAAAGAAGATAATTCCCGAAATAGATGACGCGCTGGAAGAATACTTTGAAGAATACGAAGTGATGGCCGTCGAAATGCCGTTAATGGAAAGTATTGACGGCGAAGAAGAATACAAATTCAAAGGTTATATCGATGCGATAGTCGCAACTCCCGATGGAAAAGTACATATTTTTGACTGGAAGACATGCTCGTGGGGATGGGATGCCCGCAAACGCGCCGATCCCATAGTCACTTATCAACTTACTTTATACAAAGAGTTCTTTTGCAAAAAAATGGATATTGATCCCAAGAACGTAGAAACGCACTTCGCACTACTTAAGAGAACAACCAATAAAAACCACGTGGAGTTTTTCCGAGTTACGAGCGGACCAAAAAAAACAGAAAATGCGCTTAAACTTTTAAACACGGCATTATACAATATCAAGAACAGTCGATATATTAAGAACCGACTTTCTTGTACGGGCGGTTATGGCTGTAAATTTTATAAGACAGAACACTGTCCATGAGGAATAAATGAATAAAAAGAAAATCTTGGTCCTAGCTGACCATCCACTTTCACCTTCGGGTGTTGGTACACAAACTAAATATATGATTGAAGCCCTGCTTAAAACCGGCCGCTATAAATTTATTTGTTTAGGGGGCGCCATGACGCACAATGACTATAATGCGGTCAGAGTAGACCCATATGGCGACGATTGGGTTATCTATCCTGTTGATGGGTACGGAAATCATGAGATTATTAGATCGTTGCTAGCAAAAGAGAAACCAGACGTACTTTGGTTTATGACGGATCCCCGATTTTACGAATGGCTATGGGAAATTGAAAACGAAGTCCGCGCGAATATTCCAATGGTATATTATCACGTTTGGGATAACTTCCCAGCGCCACACTTCAATGGTAAATGGTACCGATCAAATGATCATATTGCCTGCATCTCTAAAGTTACGCATGCTATTGTTCAAGAAGTGGCGCCTGCGGTTGATTCAACTTATTTGCCCCACGCGGTACCGGCTACAATTTTTCACCCCGCCTCAACTCCAGAAGAGAAGGCGGAAGCAGTGAACGTTCGAAATCAAATATTTGAGGCAGACACAGAGCGAAAGTTTGTAAATCCTAAAAAGAAGATCTTCTTCTGGAATAGTCGAAATGCCCGCCGTAAACAAAGCGGAACATTGATCTGGTGGTTTAAAGAACTGCTTGATGAAATAGGACACGATAAGGCTACGTTGTTGATGCATACCGACCCTCGTGATCCACATGGTCAGGATTTACCTCATATTATCGAGCACTTAGGTCTTATCTCTGGCCAAGTTTTACTTTCCTCGGTTAAGATTCCACCCGAGGCCATGGCCAATATGTATCGCGCCGCGGATTATACGATCGGTATTAGTGACGCAGAAGGCTTCGGCCTATCTACTCTAGAGTCTTTGACTTGCGGCACTCCGATTATCGTTAATATGACCGGCGGCCTGCAGGAACAGGTTACAAATGGAAAAGAATGGTTTGGGTGGGGGATCCAGCCGAGCAGCAAAGCCGTAATTGGTTCATTACAAGTCCCCTATATTTACGAGGACCGCATCGGCCAGGAAGACTTTAATCGTGTGATGAAGAAGGCATTAGCCTTAAGTGCACCAAAATACAAAAAGATGAGCGAAATGGGCTTGCAACATATAAAGAATAACTATAACTTTGAAGACTATGAACAAAATTGGATTAATCTCATGGATAATATTGTTGAGAAACACGGCTCCTGGGAAAATCGCAAAAATCATAGACGATGGCATTTATTGGAGGTGGCATAATGCGTAAAACAGTTGTACTGAGAGGCCCGGTCCTCACTAGATCTGGCTATGGCGAACAGGCGCGATTTGCACTGCGCTCGCTCCGCAGTAGAGAGGACATCTTTGATATTTATATTCATCCTCTGCAGTGGGGGCATACCAGTTGGCTACACGAAGATAATGAAGAGAGAAAATGGATGGACACGAAAATTGAGCAAACAATCAGTCACGTCCAGAATAACGGGACGTTTGATTATTCGGTTCAGGTAACCATACCCAATGAGTGGGAGAATATTGCAACCAAAAATATAGGTTACACAGCAGGTATTGAAACCACCAAAATCGCACACGAGTGGATTCAAAAGGGTAACGAGATGGATTCCATTATTGTGGTTTCTAATCATTCTAAAAACGTTTATGAAAGTACTCATTACGAAGCAGTGGTAGAACAAACAGGCGAGCCCGTGACCCTAAAGAACACAGTCCCCATCACCGCAGTTAACTATCCAGTAAAGACTTATGAAAACTTAGAAGAACCAGAGTTGAATTTGACGACTGATTATAACTTCTTGTGTGTGGCCCAATTCGGGCCCCGCAAAAATCTAGAGAACACTATCAAGTGGTTTTTAGAAGAATTTAAGAACGATTCGGATGTTGGTCTTGTGGTCAAAACTAATATAGCAAAAAACTGTTCCGTCGATCGAGAAGTTTGTTATGCACGCCTTGCTAATACTGCAAAGCAGGTACCTGATCACAAATGTAAACTATATTTGTTACATGGAGACTTAACAGACGAAGAAATGCATTCAATGTATATCCATCCAAAAATTAAAGCAGCGCTCTCTCTCTCACATGGTGAAGGGTTTGGGTTACCTTTGTTTGAGGCAGCTTATATGGGCATCCCCGTGGTGGCCACCGGGTGGTCCGGACAGCTAGACTTTCTCTGTGACGAAGAAGGCAAAAACAATTTCTATAATGTTAGTTTTGATATGGTCCCAATACCCGAAAATGTAGTTTGGGATGGCGTCCTTATTAAAGATTCTATGTGGGCTGTTCCTCGCGAGCAAGGATCTAAGACTAAAATGAGAGAATGTTACGAAGCAACAAAAGAGGGAGATGTCCAAAAACACAGGGAATATGCAAAAGAACTTGCTACCAGATTTTCTGAAGAAAAAATGTATAAGGAGTTCATCGATGCGATGGGTATTGATGAAGAAGAGTTCAATGTGGAAAGCTGGCTCGATGGTTTGGATATCGAAGAAATAGATTAGTGAAAATAATATTCATCGCAGATTTTTTTGTGGAACAAGTGCTTGGCGGCGGCGAGTTAAATAATGACGAACTTCTGCAAATATTGGTTGCTAATGGTCATGGTGTCATAAAGATGAATAGTCACAATTTGACTGAATCTTTTATAAAGAATAACAAAGACGCCCATTTTATAATCGCCAACTTTGTCAATGTGAAGCCCTACCTACTAGGGCATTTTTATGATAAAAAGTATATTATCTACGAGCATGATCACAAGTATATGCTTTCCCGGAATCCGGGTGCCTATCCCGATTTTAAGGCGCCCCCCGAAGCGCTTGTAAACGTTGAGCTTTATAAAAATGCACAAGCAGTGCTCTGTCAATCTCAGTTCCATCTGGAAATAATAAAGATGAATCTCCAGTTAGAAAATCTTATTAATTTGAGTGGGAACATTTGGTCTACATCTTCCTTGGATTTGATGTTGAGAATGTCTAAGAAAGAAAAGCAAGACATGTGTTCGATCATGCATTCTCAGATTCCTCACAAGAATACGAGAGAAGCGGTTATGTATTGCGAGCACACAAAAAAGCCATATAAATTGATATCTAGTAAGAATTACGAGTCATTTTTAGATCAACTAAGTGATAACCAAACGTTCATATTCTTTCCCCAGACTCCTGAAACCCTCTCTAGGGTTGTTGTAGAGGCTCGCATGATGGGGATGAGTGTTATCGTTAATAAAATGATTGGCGCCACGCGTGAACCATGGTACGAACTGAAAGGCAAAGAGTTGATTGAATATATGCATGCTAAACGAACTGCAATTGCGGATTTAGTGGCTAAGGCGGTAGCATGAACTTGATTCTTTCCTATCCGCGGAGCGGAAGCACTTTTGTGCGCTATATTATTGAACACTTTACGAAGCGCCCAACGCGGGGCCCACCTACTTCAACAAACCTTGTTGATAGTCCGCGCATTGAGAAATATAAAAATGAAAAACCCGTCGCTTTTAAGATACATGGAGAAGATGCCCTGCACCAAGAATATATCCATGCCATGCTGAAGCGCAATATACCTTTAATATTTTTGATGCGTAATCCAATGGAGATGTTTCCTCGCCACACCGGTCAAGAGAGAGCTTACACCATAGCTTCCGAACCTCCCGTCCCTCCTCTTTCTGCGGATATAGCGTATTTTTTTGAAAACATAAAAACGTATGAATTGTACGAAGGGAAAAAGCAAATCTTTTATTATGAGGACTTGGTAGAAAAACCCGCATATGTCATAAAACAGCTGTGCGAATTTTTGAACGTAGATACAAACGGCGCCGAACAGCGCAAGTTCATGGATAATTTTGAGGAACACTTTGAGAACAGCCGCAGCGCCTATAACGCAGACCAATCCGAAGACTCAGACCTAGTATTTTTCATGACTTTGGAGCCACCTGGTCCAGGTGGCCAAGGTACCTTTGTTCCCTATTCTCGGTTCCTTCAGCGGGGCAAAAATGCATCTGATAATCAGAAAATGCCCGGATTGGAGTGGAGTCCGGAGACAGATCTCGATGTATTTAAATTTAAACAGATGCGAATATACCAAGGCCACCCGGACGTAGAGGTGTTCGATGGCATACCTGAGCTTCATTGGCAATTCGCGCTCGCGCACGATCCTGCAAAACGGACTGATCCACAACACAACGGCATCCTCATCACGTATGAGATGGCAGAAGCGACCGCGGTCATCCCGACTACCCTTGAGACCAAAGGAACACACAGTGATGGAAAGACCATCGTTAGCTATTCTCTGAGATTAACCCCAAGACAACAAGAAAACTTCTGGAGCAACTTTAAAGAGCTTTGTGGTTCCGGAAACTGGGACACATGCGAGAGATATATGGATATCGAGTATGGGGAGGAGAAATGAGTATTAATCTTATTCTCTCTTATCCCCGAAGTGGCAGCACTTTTGTGCGCTATATTATTGAACACTTTACGCAGCGCCCCACTCGGGGGCCCCCCACATCAACCCATCTTATTGATGCGCCTGTTACTTCTATCGACACGAATAAAAAAACAATCGCCGTTAAAATACATGGAGAAGATGCCCGGCACCAAGAATATATCCATGCCATGCTGAAGCGCAATATACCTTTAATATTTTTGATGCGTAATCCAATGGAGATGTTTACGCGGCATACGGACATCGACCATACGCGCACAATCGTTCATTATCCGCGAGAAGAAATACCGCAAAATATAGCGTATTTTTTTGAAAACATAAAAACGTATGAATTGTACGAAGGAAAAAAGCAGATATTTTATTATGAAGACTTGGTAGATAATCCAGCCATTGTCATCAAACAGTTGTGCCAGTTTTTGAAAGTAGATCCGAGCGGCAAAGCACAACAAAAATTTATGGATAATTTTGATGAGCACTTCAAAAAGAGCCGTCATGTATATAACACGCACCAAGGTAGTCCATCCACGATGCTGTTGTTTCTTGGCATCGACCACTCTCGCATGCGAGACACCACCTCGATCGAGATGAGTACAATTGCCGAGTGGGCCAACACATTGCCCATCGCAGGCGAGCATCTCGGGATGGACACGGGCCCAAATAGACCTCCCATAACATTGGTCTTCTTTACTGCGTCCGGAAAACTCAATCCGGGGATAGAAGCGCTCACTCTTCCCCCTCTGGATGACAAAATGCTCGATTATGTCGCAACCCGACTGATCTCGAAGCGCTACGACACTTTTTGTGGCCCATCCCCATCTGCCCCCGCAGACGCCCTCTCCTGGTACGAGATTGCCAATCTTATAAAGAAAGTCGACGTCAGTGCCGGGCCCGGACGTTTCCTAAACCCCTCATTAATTATACACCACGGCAGAGAAGCCATCGAAAAACACGCCAGCCTTGCAGTTCGAATCCCCACCGATGAAATATATGGTGGAACCCGTAGTGATGGAAAAACCACCACGCGCTATGCTATAGAGTTGACGACCGAGCAACGCGCAAGATTCTGGAGCAACTTTAAGGAGTTGTGTGGTAAAGACAACTGGCACACATGCGAAAGATATATGAATATTGATTACGGGGCGCCAGCATGAAAGCGTACATACCAAAATACTCTAATTTTGCAGGTCGGTGGATATACGATGGATACGGAAGAGCATGGGAGAGCTTGGGCTTTGACGTCGCCGAGGAACTAACAGAAGATCCCGATGGGCTAACTGCCTTCACGAGTCAAATCCCAACCGGCAGAGAAAATTTGGAAGAAGAGTATGTGCTGATGTCGGTTGGAGAGAGTGTTTTGCAGAACCCTCCTTTGTTTTTAAAAGCGGCACAAAACAGTCACAAAACTTTTATACATGTACAGCCCCACACTTTTCCGGATCCTTGGGGTCGACACCGCAACTTTGTTTCTCGAATGCCTGATGATATTATAGAGGCACTAACGAGCCTACCGAATGTTCATTTGTGGGCTTTTTCTGATGCGGTAGACATTCCGGGCCATTACGACAAATGGAAGAAAGTAAATTGCATACCTCTGGCATTTGATTCTATAGGGTACCAGCCCGCTGCAGAGCCGAAATATAAACAGTTTGATGTGAGTTTTGTTGGCGGCTGGGCAAACAACGGATTCGACGAAAAGAGAAAGATAATCATAGAAACGTTCACAGCGTTTAAAGATTCAGGCCTTAAGTGTGGTTTTTTCGTAAACAAAAATCTCACACACCAGCAGGAGTGTGATCTCCTTGCCAACAGTAAAATAACTTTAAACATTCATGATGCTTACCAAAGAATCCTTGGTCATGACACGAACGAAAGAACATTTAAATCTTTAGGATTAAATGGCGCTTTAGTCTCGGATTCTGTAGGACAGTTGAGTAGATTGTTTCCAGACATAAAAACATCTTCAGATGCACAAGAGATGGTCGACTTCGTAAAACAGCTTCTATCCTTGTCCGACATCGAACTGAGCGCCGTAAAACAAAAAAACAAGCAAGACATCCTAGACAATCACTGTTATACTAATAGAGTGGAGGCCCTGTTAGCCTTATGAGGCCCAAAGTAACGATCATTATACCATGTTATAACTCGCAAAAGTGGATAGAAGAGTGTGTCACATCCGCTCTCACACAAACCTATGAAAATGTAGAAGTGATTGTGGTCGATAATGAGAGTACGGACGAGAGCGTTAAGATATTAAAAGAAATACAAGCACATCATCCCGATCTTATTCTATCTTCGGCAGAAAACATTTACCCAAACTGTTGGGATGAAGCCCGGGCAACGGGATACCGGCTAATGACTGGGGAATATATGACGGTGATTGGTTCGGATGACTTAATGCATGCAGAATATATACAAAACTGTATGAAGATAATGCTTCAGGCGCCCAAAATTAAAGCTATTCAGAGTCCCGCCCGCGGCTTTAGTGTCAAAGAAGGCCGGAATACAGACACTGGGATGTTAACCAACAGTTATAGCTCAATGAAACAACTAAAAGAAGAACTGTTGAAAAAATGTATTGTAAACTCCCCCTCTGTGTTCTATAAGGCTAGTTTGTATCATGACGGCCTACTTAAGACGCTTCCGGAAAAGTACGGAGGTGCCGCAGATTATGATTTATACTGTCGCTTGGTTGATGATGGAGTGTTTATATATCCTGTACCAGAGTGGCTCGGCTTCTATTATAGATGGCACGACGAGCAGGCAACGTGGAAAGTCCATAAAGAAGCCATTAACTATGATAAAATGATACAAGACTTTTGGAGAGACAAGTGGAAAGAAAGGATTTAATAAAAAGAATATTAGACATTGCATATGAAAACAAGCTTTCCCACCTAGGAAGCTATTTTTCTAGCGTTGGCATCATCGATGAGATTTATGCGAAGAAAGAAGAAGAAGATATATTCATTTTGTCCGCCGGCCATTGCGCTTTAGCACTATATGTAGTGTTAGAAAAGTACTTGAACCACGACGCTAGTGTCTTATTTAAAAAACACGGTGGTCACCCTCACCGATGCGAAGAAGATGATCTCTATTGTTCCACAGGAAGTTTGGGTATGGGAATCACAGCTGCAGTAGGCAGAGCAATTGCCAATCCTGATCGCACTGTACACTGCTTGATTAGTGACGGAGAGTGTGCGGAAGGAAGTATCTGGGAAGCACTCCGATTTATTTATGAAAACAATCTGAAGAACATAAGGATATATGTTAATGTTAATGGTTATTGTGCATATGATACCGTAGATACACGCTACTTAGTCGACAGGCTAAAGGTGTTTCTTCCAAGTATCCATATCATTTACACTGAAGTGGGTGTTTTCCCATTTTTAAGAGGGCTGAACGCCCATTATCATGTTATGAGTGAAGAAGATTATAATTCAGCAACGAAAATTTTAAAAACAAAGGAAGTAACAGATGTTCAAATCCCCTAAATCATGGTTAGCCGATGGTGCCATGGTACAAGAGATCGTTGAACGCCTCAAAGAATGTGAAGGAAACTATTTGGAGATTGGTTGCTTTGAGGGGCACACCTTGAAAAGAGTAGCCAAGGCCGTTCCCGAAAGGATATGCTATGGAATAGATCCCTTTTTGGGAGATAGGTTCGTTGCACCTGCCGAGGTAGAGAAGGAAAATACTCAGTTTATACCGATGCCGGAACAGAAACAGAATCTTTATCAAAATATTAAAGAGCTTAACAATATATCTTTTCATGAAACCACAGCAGAGGAATTTTTATCCTCTCACGCTGATGAGGAACTATCTGGCTTAAATATTTCTGTAGTATTCATCGATGGCTCACATCACTATGAGTATGTGAGTATAGATTGGAAACTAGCACTTAAGGTTATTGGCCCAAAGAAGGGGTGTGTGTTGTTTGATGACTTTGGGGTTGAAGATGTACGTACAGCATTTCATGAATGTGCTGCTCATCTCGAAAAAGAAGAATATGGATATGTAGCTAGTGCACCGCCGGCCACTTCTACACGCAGCGAACGCATAGCAACTATAAAGGTAAACGTATGAGGCGCGATTTTGCAGAAAGACTACACTTGGAGATGGGTGAAAACAAAGATATCTTCCTTCTAACTGGAGATCTTGGTTATGGGCTTTGGGATCGTATTCGGATCGACTATGCCGATCGCTTTTACAATGTAGGTTCGTCAGAGCAGCTGATGTTAGGCATGGCAAGCGGCCTCGCCATGGACGGTAAAATCCCGGTGGTATATTCCATCACACCGTTCGTGCTTTATCGTCCCTTTGAATTTATTAGAAACTACGTAGACCACGAAAAACTCCCTGTCAAGCTTATTGGCGGAGGCAGAGATCGAGATTATGGCTATTTGGGTTTCTCTCACTGGGCCGAAGAAGACAAGAAGATCATGAGAAACTTTAATAATATTAAGACGATACATCCAAAAGATAGTGATGACATGAACCGAGATTTTAAATATATAATAGACAAAAAGACTCCTGTCTACATGAACCTTAAAAGATGAAAATACTTCTAACCATAAATAAAACATACCGCGGACAACCTGATAGCAGCCAGTGGTATGTGTGTGAGCCGCTCGAATCGCTCGGCCACGAGGTTGTCTTTTATGATACAGTGGCCGGCGATCCTGCCGGCAATACCTACGACCAAATTATTGAGACGTTTAAGCCTGAGCTTGTTTTTTGTATGCTTACGGGAGACAAAGCCATCGCACCCTATGAGCCGTGGAACGCGCTAATGAAAGAAACCCAAAGCGGCCGCACAAAAACATTCAATTGGTTTTGTGATGATACGTGGCGCTTTGACACCTTCTCTAAGATTGCGTGCCGTGCCTTCACAGTGTGTTCTACTCCGGAGAGAGATCACATTGAAAAATACAAAAACGAGGGGTATGATAATATTATTGTTGGAAACTGGCACGCAAACGCCAAATATTTTACCCCCACCGCTCTGGATACACGTAAGTATGCTTTATCCTTTATTGGTGCACCCACGCCCTCTCGGAGTCAGTTTTTTAACGATAGTAAGATTCCAGTAGAGTTTTTAACAGGCCTGTCACAACAGCAGTTGTTTGAGGCTCATAGCAATAGCCAAGTGGGAATAAACCTTTCGGTTAACGACAATGACCCCGACGGAAAGACTCAAATGAAACAAAGGATTTTTGAGGTGCCGGCCGGCGCCGGCGCGCTTTTAACTCAATATCATCCCGGTATAGAAGAATATTATGACATAGGCACGGAGATACTTACTTTTAAAACCCCCCAAGAGTTTGCTGAACAGGCAATCGCCCTAATGACCAACGAAAAAATGCTAAAAGAGGTTGCTGCAGCCGGTCACCACAGGTTTTTAAAAGATCATGATTCTAAAGTACGACTAGAAAGAGTATTGCAGGAGATTATGGCAATATGAACATTTTAATAACGGGCGCCCATGGCTTTTTAGCTAAAGAGATGAAAGATTATTATGAAGATCGAAAAGAGGTAAAGTTGTTTCTTACCGATCGTACGACTCTCAACCCTACTGATTTCTTAGATGTACAGAAATTTTTTAACGAAAACAAAGTTGATGTCGTTATCCACGCGGCCGTCCGCGGAGGAAAGAGAAATCACAAAGAACATGTAGAAGACATCTTCGATAATGTTAGTATGTTCCAGAATCTGGCATATTTTTCTGATAAGTTCAAATATATGTTCCATTTTGGATCCGGCGCCGAGTTTAATCGCACACTTCCTATTGATAATGCAAAAGAAACATCTGTTAATATCTCACTTCCCCCTGATTACTATGGACTAACAAAGAATATTATTGCTAGAAAGATAGTAAAAATGAATAGCAATATCTATAACTTACGTTTATTTGGATGTTTTGGAAGGCATGAAGAGTCTCAAAGATTATTTCGCTCATGTTATGATAAGCTTCGGCTTAATAAAGAGCCGACCATCTCTTATGACAAATATATGGATTATTTTTATGCTCAAGATGTAGGACGAGTGATCGATTTTATTATTCACGCCGATCACACTGTTCTCCCAAGAGATATTAATCTCTGTTATCCCGAGAAATATACCCTAAGTGAACATGTGGAAAGAATTAAACAATTGACAAAAGCAGAATCGCAGGTTATAATAGACCACGAAGAGTTAGGTAAGCCGTATACGGGTGAATCAATGACACTTGACTCATTAAATATTGACTTGATAGGTTTAGACAAAGGAGTAGACGAATGTCTGAAAAGTTGGAGCAAATCCTAGGACTAGTTTCCGAGTACATTACCGAAAAGCAGGAAAATGAAATATGGACACCCGGAGAAGACTGGATAGCCTATTCGGGCCCCATTTTCGATGAAAATGAATATCTTGTAGCTGTAAAGCAAATACTTGACGGTTGGATGATTTTTGGCAAAAACGCTCGCGAATTCGAGAAAAGGTTCCCCTCAAAACTAGGAAAGCTTTATGGCTCTCTTACTAACTCTGGAAGCTCGGCTAACCTATTGATGGTCGCTGCCACAAAGTCGCGACGTTTTGATAGACAGCTGAAAGATGGAGACAAAGTGATTACCCCAGTTGTTTGCTTTCCCACAACTATCAATCCTTTGATTCAGCATAATTTGGTACCAGTTTTTGTAGATGTTGAGCTTCCAAGTATTAACTTAGATTTAGACAAAGTAGAAGAGGCTCTAGAAGCAGACCCTGAAATTAAGGGGATCATGTTCGCCCACGTACTCGGCAATCCGCCCGATATGGACAGATTGATGGCGCTTGTCGAAAAATACAATCTTGTGTTTTTGGAAGATGCATGCGATGCGTTGGGTTCTTATTATGATGGCAAGAAGCTTGGCTCCTACGGAGACATGTCAACATGCTCTTTCTTTCCCGCTCACCATATGACAATGGGAGAGGGAGGATTCATTGCAACTAACAGTCTCAAAACCCGCACTATCCTTGCCAGCATTCGCGATTGGGGCCGTGCGTGTTACTGTAATACCATGAAGCCGGGCAATGTCACAAGTGAAACCGCATGTGGAAACAGATTTAAAAACTGGCTCCCGGGCCTCAAAGATGCGGTGTACGACCACCGCTATGTCTTCGATGAAATAGGATACAATCTCAAGCCTCTAGATTTACAGGCCGCAATGGGCCTACAACAGCTCGACAAGCTTCCGATGCTAGATAGTGCCCGCCGAGAGAACTGGGCCAAGCTAAGGGCTATATTTGAGCCTTATCANCAATATTTCCATATGCCGGTTGCTACGGAGAAGGCGGACCCTTGTTGGTTTGCATTTCTATTAACAATCAACGAAGATGCTCCTTTCTCTCGTTCGGATATAGTAAACCATCTTGAGGGCCTTAAAATTCAAACACGCTCGTACTTCTCGGGCAATATTTTGGCCCACCCGGGCTACGTGCATCTGGCGGAAGAATACGGTGATATGTACGAAGCATTCCCTAACGCCCAGTTGATTACCACAAACTCNTTCTTTTTGGGAACNTATGTNGGACTCACAGATGAAAAACTTGAATACATCAAAGAAGCAGTCGATGGTTTCTTTGGGGATCTTTAATGAAGCTTGTATATATTACCGGCTGTTTGGGTTTCATTGGCTCTTATGTAACGCGCCGCTGTTTAGAAAGAGGCTGGAAAGTATATGGAGTTGATAAGTGCACATATGTTGCTAATGAAGCTTTATTAAAAGAGTTCAATGATAGCTCCAATTTCACCTTTATAAAAGAGGATATCAAGGATCTTCAACACTTGTATGATTGTGACTATGTTATTAACACGGCTGCAGAGTCTCATGTGGGAAATAGTATTATCGATTCCCAAGAGTTTATAAACAGTAACATCATGGGGGTTCGTAATCTTTTAGATTTGATAAGAAACAAGCCCGTTAACTGCAACCGCCGGCCGATCTTTTTTCATTTTAGCACCGACGAAGTTTACGGAGACATTGTTAAAGGAGAACACATAGAAACGGACCTACTTCATCCGAGCAATCCATATTCAGCCGCAAAGGCCGCTGCAGACATGCTTGTTCTCGCATGGGCTAGAACCTATGATATCGAGTACATTCTTTTAAGACCCACCAACAATTATGGGATAGGTCAGTATCCTGAAAAGCTAATCCCATTGTCTGTTAAAAACCTGCAACGTGGTAAAAAGATAAGATTACATAATGCCGGCACACCGGTTCGCAACTGGTTGCACGCTGATGACACAGCCCGCGCCGTGATGACAATAATGGATTCCCAAAAAACTAATGAAATTTATAATGTTGCCGGCGGTTTTGAACAGAAAAACATAGATACCGTGATGAAGATCATGGAGGCGTTCTTTGGACACAGCTATTGTTGGGAAGACCATGTCGATTTTTCATATGAAAGAGAAGGTCAAGATGTTAGGTATGCTTTGAACGATGATAAGCTGCGCGCCCTTGGTTGGAAGCCAGAGCACATCTTCGACGAAGAGATTAACTCCACCGTACAATACTATAAGGAGAACTTCATATGGTAATGCATAAGACTGTGCTTGTTACAGGTGGTAGTGGCTTTGTTGGACGCAGATTGGCGCTACAACAACCCTATTGGACATATCTCTCTTCAAAAGATTGTGATTTGACCGATTCTAAGCAAGTTAGAGAAGTATATGGCGATTTGAAGCCTGACGCAGTTCTCCATTTGGCGGCCAGAGTCGGCGGGATAAAAGATAATATAGAGAATCAAGCCGACTTCTACCACATTAACACGCTGATGAATACAAATGTGATTCACGAGGCCTATAAAGCAGGAATCGATCGGGTCCTATCTACTTTGAGTACGTGCGCCTACCCCGAAAATATACACTATTTCCCCTTTGCGGAGGATTCTTTTTATGCTGGTCCCCCTACTAAAACTAACTTTTCTTATGGTATGACCAAAAGAATGTTACATGTGGCGTCCTGCGCCTATAGAAATCAATACGGTTTAAACTATTCTACATTTTGTCCTTCTAATATCTACGGCCCCGGAGACCATTTTGGTGCCGAAGCCTCCCACTTTGTAGCGGCTCTAATACACAAGGTTCAAAAAGCCAAAAGTGGAGAAACAATAGAACTTTGGGGCTCAGGTCTTCCCTTAAGGCAACAACTCTACGTGGATGATTTGTGCAAGATAATACCTCTTCTATTACAGAATCACAATAGTGATATGCCCATAATTGTAGCACCTCCTGAAAACCTTTCGATTCTGGAACTAACGAGAACTTTGACTAAACAAGTTGATAAAAATGTGAGATTATCATTTAATGGGAAGATGGACGGACAGTTCCGCAAAGATGGCTCAAACCAACAACTCATGGGGCTCTTGGGTCCCTTCGAATTCACCTCGTTTGAGGAAGGAATAATGAAAACATATAAATGGTATACGGAGAACCAATAACATGAATAAAAAACAAAAAACAGCTTTAGTGACAGGGGTGACTGGACAGGACGGCTCCTATCTAGTAGATCTTTTGCTTGGCAAAGGCTACAATGTTGTTGCACTGAAGCGCCGAACGTCTCTTATTAGTACTGATCGCATTGATCACATTTTCGATGATCCCGAAAAGATTGTAAACTTTTCGCTTGTATATGGAAATATGATTGATTCTGGGAATCTTCACCGGATTCTCATGGAGTTTCAGCCCGACGAAATCTATAATTTAGCCGCCCAATCACATGTAAGGGTATCATTTGATACTCCGGAAGAAACAGCAGAGATTGTAGGTATGGGCACTTTGCGATTGCTTGAAGCAGTTAGAAATGTTTGCCCTAAAGCTCGGGTATATCAAGCGTCATCTTCGGAAATGTTTGGAGATAATCCCGAGAACCCTCAATCAGAAACAACACGTCTGATGCCGGCCAGTCCCTATGCCTGCTCAAAAGTTTTTGCACACAACCTGTGTCGTAACTATCGAGAAGGTTATGGTATACATATCTCCAGTGGGATTCTTTTTAATCACGAATCACCTCGCCGCGGCGAAACATTTGTGACTCGCAAAATCACCAAAGCCGCAGCAAACATTCGACTCGGCCGCCAAGAAAAACTGTTTCTAGGTAATCTTGAAGCCAAGCGAGACTGGGGCTTTGCTGGTGATTATGTGGAAGCCATGTGGCTAATGCTACAACAAGATGAACCAGATGATTACGTTATTGCTACGGGAGAAACACACACAGTGAAAGAGTTCTTACATGAGGTATTTGATTATGCCGGCCTAGACGTTAATAAATATGTCGAGATAGATGAAAGACTTTTTCGACCACATGAGGTGCCCCTTCTGTTGGGTGATCCCACCAAAGCAAAAGAAAAGCTTGGATGGGAGCCACGGATTAGATTCAAGGAGTTGGCCCATATGATGTATGACGAGGATCTTAAAACCATTGCAAAGTGAATCGACACCCATTGAAGTCGGTCGCCTCGTTAAATGGTGGACTCGTTATGACGATGACCTAGTTCGGGATGCCGGCACTGGTCTTATCGTAAATGTCAAAGAAAGAGAATATCACGCCGTGACTGCAGATAAGATCATAAAGTATAAAAACTTTGACGTATACAGATTCAAAATTAATGATATAATGTCTATAAATCAACGAGATATAGAATTTTTAAAGGAGTAAAAATGCAGTTATCAAGTCAAGCACTCGGCGCCATCATGATGGCACTTCAGGAATCGTTGCTAAACGAGTTGGATATCGTACCGATTTTAAGCGGTTTTGAGCTGACGTCAACAGACGCCGGCCTCGTAGTGACGAACCCACCTACAGTCCGATTTAGTGATGAATCCGAAATCACTACCGCCGATTTAGAAAAACTAGTGGCCCGGTAATGCCCATCTTTGCTTATCATTGTGAAAGCTGTGATGAAATTACCAAAGTTATGCATCTTATTGGAGAGGAGCCATCGGTGTGTCCCAAATGTGACACTCCTGACACTCTGATAAAGCTGCTTAACAAACCTTTTGTTAGAAAAAGCAAAGGTGTAGCGTCCCCCCAAACGGGAGAATTAACTAAGAAATTCATTGAAGAGAATAGAAAAGTCTTAGAACAACAAAAGAAAGAAATAAAGGAAAAAAAGCATGACGACTCTTAGCATAATCCTTTTAGTAATACTTTTGTTGTCGGTCGCACTTAATATTGGTCTAGTATATTATGTTCGTACTGCGATAATTCGCCTCCTAAGTATTTCAGAAGAAATGTATGATTTCAAGGAAATGGTAGATTCGTTTGCCACACACATTGAAAACGTATATGAACTAGAAATGTTTTATGGTGATGAGACGCTAGGTGCTCTTATGGAGCACGCCCGGTCTTTCAACGAACAGTTGGAGACTTTTGAATATATTTACGGATTAATAGAGGAAGATGCAGAAACAGAAACCGACAGCGCCGAAGAAGAAGCGCCGTAAGAAAAATCATTATTTTACCAAAGATCACGAAAATGCGATCATTCGGTATTGTCAAGTAACTTGTGTGCGAGAACGAACCGATCTTTATGTTAAGTGGATAGAACCCGCGTTCAATGAGATGGTAGATAAGATTGTTTTTACATATAAATTTACTAACTTGCCCAACATAGATTCTCTTAGAGATGAATGTAAGATCTGGCTCATGACAATCTTGGACAAGTATGACCCCAGCAAAGGCTCAAAGGCCTTTTCTTACTTTAGTGTTATTACCAAAAACTGGTTTATTCACAAGGTAAAAAGACAGCAGCGAAAGAATAGAACAGAGGTCAACTTTGACAATTTGGCCAAGAACTATGAAGAGAAATATTTATCCACCGATGAATCATATCTTACCGAGAGAGAAGAAAATGAGTTTTGGGAACTCTTTTATAAAGAATTAAAATCATGGGACACCGCCCAGATGAAAGACAATGATCTCAAAGTTTATCAGGCGATTTGTGTTCTTTTTGATTCCAAAGACGACATTCAAATTTTTAACAAGAAGGCTATTTATTTATACCTTCGCGAGATCACCGGTTTAAACACCAAACAAATTGTGAACTCTCTCAAGAAGTTTAAGAAGAAGTATTACTACTTCACCCAAAACTGGAATAATGGCGCCCTATGAGTAAAAACGATCTGGATTCATTGATTAATGAGGCCTTGGATAACATCCGAGGTGACCGCAAAGCTGCGCGTGAGTTTCTAAATGAAATAGCGAACTGTATTGTTGCTGCCCCAGATCAAAACAAGTACTTGAGCCCCGTTGCAGCCAAACACATAGAAACTCTACAACGTTCTAATGAGCAGTTGGTGAAGATTATTTCTATTCAAAAGAAAGATCAAGAAAAATCTTTTGAACTTAGTGAAGAAGATAAAGATAGCATATTTAATCTTATTCAGGGGGAACCGGCCGATGGCTAAAGATCTGATATCCTTTGCTGATATGATGAGCGGCTTGGGAGGCATTGATACTATGGCCTCCATGGTTCGTAAAGCCGCGGCACCCAGCGATAAGTTTGTTGGGAAGAATACCTTCAAGGCACGTGTTTTACGCCGTGTGGGAGCTACAGGCATGGATCCGAAAGACATGCAAAATATGACAGGTATTGAGGCAGGAAATGCAAACCGTCTCCAAGGTGGAGGCTATCTGGGCTATTATGTAATGATATTGGAAGACTCTCCACATTCATTTTTGCCTGCTCCCTCGGGTCAAGGAGATGCGTCAACTGGTGACATAGGTGACAATCAGCTTTTACAGTCTATGTACACGACCGCACTATACTCGGGCCGGCCTTTAAAGCCCGGCGACGAAGTACTTATTCGTCTAGAGAAAAAAGATTTTTCATATGATACTGACCTAGCCTATATTGTGGATGTCGTGGGTTCAAACACCGCAGCTGCAAGAAAACAGCAACGCGGCGCCACTCGACCTTCCAGGGCTTATGAAGGATCAGCCGCACAACCAGCGTCTATTCCAGTACCC
>JGI25133J35611_10000308_pt1 | contig 27737 bp, 20 predicted proteins | sample ETNvirenome_6_85_FD_35611 | JGI IMG/M metagenome (IMG submission 35611) | reverse complement strand
GGAAAATTAGAATCTTGTACAATATTTTGTCCTCCTACATTTAAAGTTGCTGCGCAATTATCCTGTAATTGTAAAACAGTATTAGCAATGGAATAAATATCAAAATATTTGCTATATCCTCTGTCTGTTGCTAACCTAAAGTCATTTGTTCCTTGTGTTCCTGCTCCTATGGTTAGAAAGTCAAAACCTTGTTGTAATAATACGGGTACATTTACCATAACTTAATTTTTTAAAAGTTAATATTCTTAAATTAATGCTATTCCAATTAATTCAAACCATATCCCTTGTGCTGTTTCACCATCTATCGGGTATGCTGTTATAGGTAATCCAGTAACAGAAGTTACTCGAAGTTGCAAATCACTTTGAGCGGGTATTAAAATTGGTTGAGATAATTCAAATCTACCTCTTTGTGCTGTAATGAGAGTGTTATCAAATTCTGTTAATGGAATATCTTTTTGTTGTACTATACCATTTACAGTAAATGTATATGTCGCTCCTACTAAACCTGCATTGGTAATGCCTACCGCTGCCTCTTGTCTCTCAACAACAAAACCTTTGTAAAAACTTGCGCTAGTTCCAATATCACCCGAATAATTACCTCCTTGTATAGCTGTAACTAAAAAATGTTGAGATTGAGGAAGAACAAAAGTATTGCCTGGAAAGTTAGTATTCGTTGCTACATATGGACCAGTAAAAAAATTTGCACTTGTTATTCCTGGTCCTGGTGCGGTACTTGTTTCTAATACATGATATAAACTTTGATAAGCTATTGTCTTACTGGTACTTATTGGAAGTTCAGCATCCGTAAGATATTTCACAAAATTTGCTTGCTGTAAACCTGGTTGTGCGATATTACGCTCTATTGAAATTGGTATTGCCATTTTTTTTTATTTTAAATAATTAAATTAATCCTATTCCTACTAAATCACATCTAATCGCGCTAGCATCAGGAAAATTTTCCTCAGATGAAGTTGAAACAGTCACTTCTAAAGTAGTTTGCCCTGGCCATACTATTAAATTATTTAACCACAACACCCCTTTACTAGCTGTCATTAGATTTGAATCCCAATCTGAACCAGTAACATTCTGTAAGTAGGTAACGCCATTGCATACTAACGAAACGTCTACATACGGAAATGGTACCATTGGTGCTTCGGCAGCACTTAATGGATTAAATGTATCCGTAAACCCTTTTGTCCATTCCGCATTCCCTGCATCAAACTCACCCTGTTCTTGTGAGGCCGTCCAAAATCGTATCCCATAAATTAAAACGTGTTCACTCGATGGTCTAACATAAGATCCCTCTAAATTGCAATAGAGGTTGCTATAAGTACCGGTAAATAAATTGACTGTATTAGTTGCTGCTCCACAAAATTTACCATCGTACATAACCCTATCAGCGATAGTCTTATTTTGTTGTACGATATTGTTAGACTTTCGGAAATAATTTTTTACTTGTGCTTCAAATAGGCCAGGATTGGCTAATCTTGAATTTACTTGTGTTGTTAAAAAACTCATTTTTTTTTATTTTTATTAAATTAAAATTTCATCAGCCATTTCATCATTTAACGTCACCCCATTAATGGTATCAGTTGTGATAATTGGATCAGGTGAAGTGCTGACTGTATAAGGGCTATTTCCTGGTTCTAAATAGTTGACTCTCGAAAATCCTTGAAAAACTTTATCCGCTATTGTGTCCCCAACATCTAAACCTGTCGCTCCTAACATACCGTAGCCAATAGCTTTATATTTATCATCCATCGCATAAATAATTAAACTTCCTAATATCGCGGGAATATAAGGAGCAATTTTTTCGCCTGTTCCTGATTTAAAAAATTTAACTTTCTCTTCTAATTGATCTACTATAATTCCTGACGCTATTCCACCACCTAAAGCACCTACTACCTTAGTTATATCAAATTGCTTTGCATATTTACTTGTCTTTGCCATTTTTTTTGTTTTATATTATCTTCTTTTTTTTACTTTTGGAAAAATCATTTCTTTTACTTTTCCACCACTTGCATAATCAATTATAATCAATGCTCCTAAAGTTGCACCTATATAACTTAATGGCGCATTTCTACGAAACCATCTTCTAACTTTACGTGGACTATTTAAAGTAACGCCATCCATAGAATAGTCTAATCGGCTAAAACCTCCCTGCATTTCGGTAACTGGTGTAACTACTCTACTAAATCCTATTTTACTACTGCTTTGGTTCATATTGTTGTTTTTTTTAAAGTTATAAAAAATTTTTTATTTTTTACGCTTTTTGCCTTTCTTACCTTTATTAATTAAATATAATGTTACTAAACCTCCACCAATAGCTAAAGGAATTAACATTTTATTTTTCTTCCCCTCTTCTTCTTCTTCACCTAATAATTTTTCTTTTGTTTCTTCTACATCAAATCCCGTTACATCCTCTAACTCGCTTAAAAATGGATCAGCATAATCACCAACAGCATCCGCTATACCAGGTCTAAATCCATCACCATCACCAAAAGATGATATTCCCTCACCAACACCTGTAAATAAATCTCTTAATCCACTTGCGCCCTGTCGTTCTAATCTTGCCTCTTGTCGCTGTGCTTGTCGTTCTAATCTCGCATCTATACGATCTTGTTGTCGGCCTGTTCTCGATTCTTGTCTTAATCTTATTCTGTCCTCTCTATCCTCTCTTCGTGCATCTCTTCTACTTTCTCTTTCGTCTCTTCTTTCTTGTACTCTTTCGGATCTTCTTTCAGCTCTTGTTTGTCCTGCTCTTCTCTCTCTTTTCTTTCTTCTTGTTTGTCTAATATCCTCTCTTTCTTTTTTGGCTGCTGCTCTTTTAGTTGCTCTATCCGTTCTTCTTTTTTGTCTACGTTTACCACCTGGTGAGCCTTTTGCTCTTTTAATCCCTTTAGAAAATAGGCCATCTAAAGCTATTTCCTCTAACTCGTCAACGGAAACGCTTAAATTTCCAATTCCATTTCTAATATGAGGACATTTTAAAGTTGGATTTCCTTGTATAGCTGTTCGACCAACTCTTTTACCTCTTGCAATTGGTGTAGATTGTTTGCCTGCGTATTTCCTGTCCGCTCTTTTTTCTTTTCTTTCTTGTTGTCTTCGCCATCTGTCTTCGCGGCCTTGTAATGAAACTATATTTGTGGTATCACTTGGACTAGTTCGTAAAAATCCGTTTAATGCTTCTAACTTCATAATTAATATACTTTTAATTTGGCTGAATTATAAAATGGAACGCTTTTAAATAAAATCATGTGCCGATTATTTAAGGACTTATTTACCTGGTCTTGTCCAATGACTAAATCCAAAGGTAAATTATTTTTGTCAATTACAACAAAAATATGATTATAATTTTCAGGATTTTTTTTATCCGTACATACCATCATAAAACTATGAGGTATTTTTAAATTTAATAAAAATTGAGACAATAAAACAGAATAATCTACGCAATTACCGTAACCATCTTTAAATGCTCTAGTTCCGTAACGGATTTTTTGTTTGTTTGGAGGATCAGGTTCAAAATAAACATTATCAAAGATGTATTTACAAATTTTTTTAATGCTATTTAAATCAGGTTTTAAATTATAATCTTGAATAAATTTTTTAAAAAAAATATCTTTTGAGCCAATCAAAGCATATTTTTTCATTGCTTCAATAGTGTCAAATTGATCGGCTGAACGCTTAATTAATGTTCGCATATTTGCTTAAAAATGAAGAACGATTAATAATTTGAGTAATTCGGCCATTTGGTAAATTTACATCTTTCCAACCAAAGGTAAAAATTTTTTGATTTTTAAAATAATTACGTTCTTCACCTTTAAAATTTGCATATACACAATAATTATACTTTTCATCTTCCCAAAGTGGTTTATTTTCCAAGGACATCATTATATAACAGAAAGTAAATTTACTATCATATTTGATGTTTATAAGATAAATCAATTTTTCGTATGCATCTTTCTCATTTTTATGATAATTGCCCTGTCTACCTTTATTAAAGTCTAAACTCGGTATCCAAATTTGATCGTTTGGTCTATTTTTAAAGTAAATTATTAGTTTAAATCGAGCAATACCATTAATAGGATCAATTATCCTCTTTGGTTTTTTTGTCCATTGCTTTGTTTGTCTTGCTTTTGGTGTATTGCTTGCTCGATGATCGTTTAAATAGTTTGTTAATAAATCGTTTAAATGGGTTTGATTGCCGTTTATTTTCATTATGGTGTATTATTTCATGTTCATATTTCCAAAAATTATAATTATCATCAAAAAAATTATTCATTATTCTTTTTAGATTTTATAAGTTTATATACATCATCTTGTTCGATGATCTCAATTTCATAAAATGGATTATAAAAAGACTGTACAAATTCATTGGCTAGTTTCAAATCGCTTATTGTGGCCAATTCATAAACTTTTGTGTTTGGTGTATAATCTTTTAATTTTAATTGGTATCGTAATATATCTATCTCTTCACTTAGTTTCTGTATTGATCTGTCTTTTAATGCTATTAGCCCTTTTTGCTTGTGTACCTGTAACCTTAATTTTATTAATTCTTCTTTTAGCTCGGAAAATGAAGAATATTTCACGTATTTTTTATGATTCTTGGAAATAATATTAGGTTTTAAGTTCATTAGCTATTTCTTTTTTTATTTCTTGTAATGATAACCAAATTTCGGTTAAATTTCTATCACATCGAACATAGGAAAAGTTATTATCATTTGTCGTAATTGTTGATAATTCACGCTCTTTTATGGTTTCCACTAAAAACTGTAAATTTTTAACTATTTCGTATGTTAATATATTGTTCATAAGTTAAATTTTTTTAAAATTTTCATTACATTGTTTTTATAGGATTATCGGAACATCCCTCACAATCAGTATCATGAAATACTGATACTTCCTGATTATTTTCAGAATCATCTATTAAATACAAATATCCATTAAATTTTAATAAAATAACTTTAGTTGGCATGATTTCATGATTGTAATTAAATACTTTAATAGATGCACCTTCAATATTAATAAATCCCTTTTTATCTTGGTATCCTAAAATAACAAGCGTATTTTGATGAGTTATATTATTTTTTTTCATCTTATTGCTTTTATACTGTTATTATTGGTGGTTCGTTGTTGCTATTAGAGGTAAATATCCAAAAATATGAATTTTCAAATTTCTCACTTAAATCGTTAATAGTTTGATTAGCGTCATCTTCTGTTTCGCTATAACCTTGATATCCAAAATCAGATCCGAATTCCTCTATAATGTGGTAAAATGTTTTGTTCGTGTTCATTGTGTTAGTTTTAAAATTATTACTCATTAAATTTTTCACTTTATTATGTTCTGTATTATTTCGCATTTTAGTTTAATTTAAGTTAAAAAAAAATGCTCTATCCTCATTGAGAATAGAGCAAGTATTTTATTTTCCTGTTAAAATATATTCAACAGCCTTTGTAGATTGTTGTGAGGCTTGAAGAATCATTTTAGGATGGTCAGTCAATTGCTTAATCCATCCGTTGATATAAGCCTGAGAATTTTTTTCATCTGACTTTGGGGTTAATCCAATAATTGATGATAAGAACTCAGCGCCAATCTCAGCGACTAGCTCCTCCTTAGAGTAATTCTTTGAGCCAAATCCCTGAGACTCAACTAGAGTTTTTCTATTTAAGCAATTCTCATTACCAGTTGAATGAATCAACTCATGATATAAAACATGATAATAATCATCGGAGGATAAAAATGAATCCATTTTTGGCATCTGAACATGATGTATTGACGGTCTATAATAAGCCTGATTTCCTCCAAATTTCAATGTTGGTTTATTAGTGTAATTATCATAAACAGTTTCAGCATATTTGATAATTTCATTNTGAGTTTTAACCTCCATTGGTTCGGGGTTTCTTATTGGTTCAATTCCATCACATTGAGCAATATTAAACACTTTCCAAATCTTCGGACTAAAAAACTTTTGTATTCCTTTGTCATTTTCTTTTAATCCATCTTTCTCAAGTGCTTTTTTATTTCTGTAAAATTTACCTGTTGGAATGTATTTGTATGTTATTATCCAATAAATTGTCTCAGTTGATTTCTCACCTTTTTTCACATTACCTCCTTTGTCTTGAGCCTGTTTGAAGGACACCCATTCGTTGGAATCATATCCATGAAAAACAGCCTGAGAATTTAAAAGAAATATATTTATTCCTCTATATTCTTTGCCTGTTGCATTGTTAATTGGTGAAAGGTGATTGCCATATTTATCTGTCCATGATTTAAACCAGGATAAGCCTTTTTCATTAAGACCTTTAATCACTCTGTCAGTGACTAATTGATAGACATCTACTCGGGTTTTTTTAGAATTTTTCATTGTATATAGGTTTAGTTAGTAATTAATCGCATCACAAAGGTTAAACTAAAAATCGACAATTCCAAATTTTTAAGCATCAAAAATGATAGGTCTAGTATATTAAACTGATATATAACAGGGTTTGTAAAATAAGTAAATTAAGTAGGTATAAGTATATTATACTATAACTATCAAATTTAGGCAATAAGGGATTAACCTCTAAAAGGGCTTATTTTTTTAAAGGGAGGTTTTTGATCGTAAATAGCTATTTGAAAAAAGCGTATTTATTAATTTCGCATTTTTACGGTCTAAATATACGATAAAATAATTACTATAATAGGGTATTTTTAAATTATTTATACGTATATTTGATTTGATTTGCACTGAATCAGTATATAGGTGTAGTATTAATTCGCATATAAATAGCCCAATTACATTTGTTTTTGGGCTATTTTTTGGCAAAAATCCACTACAAAAAACATCAAAAAAAAGCAAAAAATGACTAATATAAACGCAAAATATAAAAATGTTCCATTAATAGACGATCAACATATTAAATGCGAATTAAATAATATAGGAATAAGTGAGTTAGGTTATATAATGATAGATTTATATTATTATCACGATAAAAAAATAGTATCGCATTGCTTAGGTAAATGGAATGAAGAAAAAAATTTTATAAGTGAAATAATTTTTTAAGTATTACTATTTTTCTTTTTTGAATTTTTGAAAATATGGATATAAATACTTATATATAATAAAGGCCGAAAGAATACCTGTAATAATTTTTTGAAAATCGGTTAAATACAAGGAATCTTTACTCGGATCAATCCATTTTCCGTTTTTTTTTAATCCATAATGTAAGTGACATCCATTTGATATACCTCGTAATGGATCATTTAAACCTCCTCCACTTAATCCGATTAATTGATCTTGATAAACTTTATCATTTTTTTTTAAACCCGAAGAAAATTTGGATAAATGCCAATAAACAGAAATTAAATTGTTTCCATGATCTATATTTATAAATCGTCCTTTAGTTGGACTTATGCCAATTTTTTGTATTGTTCCATCATCAACAGAAAAAACTTTTGTACCACATGGCACAGAAATATCTATTCCATTATGAAAAATAGGAATTTTATGTATAGGATGGATTCGAGTACCAAATCCCGAAGTTATTTTAAAATCATCTTTATGTACTGGCTTAACTAACGACATTTAATTTAATGCTCCGACATTTGCCAATTTATTCATAACACTAATTATATTTATATTAAATGGTGTTACGTTCCAGTTTGAAAATATACCTAAATGATCTTCCAAATATTCCCATAAACCATCCGAAGAAATATTCAAAAAAGAATTATGTAATGCCTTAACTTGCATATCGTTCATCACTTTAGAAACTGTTAAACTTATATTTACAAATTTACAAATTTGTGAATCGTTTAATTTATCAGGATTAAACATTAATATATCATAATAATATTCAGCAATTTTTTTTATAGTCATTGGTAAAACATACGTATTATTTGGAATTACATTTAAATCTACTGGAATATTGTTATTTGGATACCATTTTAAATTATCCTCAAAATCCCATATAGTTGGTTCTTTCCAACTTCCTCCGCTTGCGTAATCATTACTCGGATCATACCATACTTTAATAAAAATTGGTGTTACTGGTGGAATTATAGTAATTATTTTATCTTTATTAACATCCCCCTCTAAATACGAATCTATATCTCTAACAATTTTAGATAACAAATATAAACCTCCTGTTATTGCTGTTAATTTAACAATTGGTGCCTCATTTAAAAAATATACTATTCCCTCAATCGGTGTTTTTCTTGCTGACTTTTTTCCTGGTGTTGGCTTAGTAGGAAAAAAACGATCTAATAATTTAGTTGTTTTGGTTTTTTGTTTTTTTCTAGTTGCCATATTAATAACCTTTATTATCTAAAAAAATTTCTACATTTTCGTAATAATTTCCCCACTCATCAATAAGTGTATTTTTTAAACTCAAATCATCACATACACCACCTCGATGAAAAAAATCCCAATATTGATTAAGTTGCCTTAGTTCATCATCATTAAAAGTTTTTATAATAGCAACATAACCAGGATAAACCATTATATTAGCTCCGCAAATTTTCTCGGCTAAACCATCAGTATATTCTACAATACTATTGCTTATATTGTTGTCTATTAACCATTGTTTTAATTCAGATTGGGCTATTTTATTTCCTTTGTCAGATTTTATATTTGTATATATAAAATAACCTCCTAAAGTTAAACCACCTAAAGTTAAAATATTAGTTAATAAACTTTTTTGAAATTTCGTTAATTTTTTTTTTTTTTTAACAGCCATAAAAAAAAAATTACATACGTTTGATCTTTTCCATTAGATCATATCTTTCTTTTCCTCTTTTTGCATAATCTTTTAATTCTCTTTCGTAATCAGCGTATTTTGACAGATAATGCTTCATTTGGGTAACTGTTTTTGACTTTGGTTTTTTTGGCGCACGTTTTTTAAAACCTGCCAATTTTGCCATTTTTAGTTGGATTGTAGTGTTATATGTTTTTGCCATAACTCTCTATTTTTTAATTGTTTAAGAAATTTATAATAATTGGCTTGACTGAATCCGCTTTTCCGTTTCGTATCTTTTCCGCAAATTTATTTATATTATCAGTTCCCAAATAATCAACGATATAGGTTAAATCAATTTCCATTTGATCTAAATCTTCCTCCTTTTTTAATCTGTCTGTTGTGCTTGTTGTATCACCTACATTATTATTTTCAAATCCGTTCATATTTGGGTTTGTTGATGTTTCCATAAATTTAGTAATAAATCCCGTAAGAAAATAATTTAATTTTCCACCTAAATTATCTACCTCTTTTAATTTATTTTCCAGTTCTTGTATTTTATGATCCTTTTCCATTTCTAATAATCTATCCCGAACCATTTTATCTACTTTCTCATTGAGCAATGATGAATTTTCGTAATATTCCGTTCCGTTTAAATTAATTGGCGAAGTTTCTATAACAGTTTCGTAAAATTCGGTTTTAACTTCGGTCATGTTTCGTTTTTGTTCGCCTGTTGTTCCTTTGCCTAGTAATATTGTAAATTTTCCTGAAATAATACTTTCAAGTTCTTTTAACCTATTTATCAGTTGATCCGAAGTATCTTTATTTATATTTTCAAATGGCCTTAAATCAGTATCACCCTCATAAATTTTAGCCGATTTATACTGATTGTCAGTAATTAATTTATATACATTATTTAATGATATTATCATCTATCTCTATATTTTAACCTATAATATATAATTCCAATCGTAATTGCTACACCTGTCTGATTTTCAAATTCCAAAGCATCTTTTATCTCTACGTATGGATGCATCGGACTTTCATAAAAATATGGTGAATATAACGCACCTGTATTATTTAAAATAAATTCTATTCGTGTACCGTTTACTGTCATTATATAATGTGAACCTCCTCCAGTATTGCCTATTGGCCGAATACTTAACTTGTAACCTATACATCCATTTGGTGTAACAAACTCATTTGATATACCTAAATTAGCTAGGTCAATTGTTTGTCCTGAAGTATAAATTTGTTTGGTGGAAAACCATTTTAAAAAATCCGAACCTGATAATTGTGAACCTTTAGAAAATATAACTTCATTTGCTTCAATATTTGCCATATAAAAGTTTATTAATTATCAAAAAACAAAGTTAAATAAACTAAAAATCGAACAGGTATTGGAATTGTACTTTCAGTTTGAATTGTAAATGTTGCTCCTGGTTGTATTGAAATTGGTTGTATCCTCATATCTCTTCCAGTTTCGGCCTGGTAATAAGTGGCACTAACATCTTTTATTACTTCTATCCCATCAGCTAAAATAGTAACTAAAGTTCGATGTTGCTCCTGGTTAGGATATAATACGTCAACTAAAGGAACTACAGTAGTTACCCCAATTGCAATAATATTTCCGTTGTTTCGGGGTGCGGTGAATGAAGTCTGAGAAATATTATTAGGCAAAGCCGAAACAGGTACTACATGAAAAAACTCTCTTCTTTTTAAACCTTGTCCATAACGCAATTTAAAATTCTTTTTAAAAAGTTCATGCCCTTTAGTTTCATAATAAACTATTATTTGGCCTGCTTGCTCTTGATTCGATGCGACTACTTGAGTACCATTTAAAGTAAAAGTTCCAGTTTGCCCATCTGAAAATTCAGCTCTAACTAAAAATTTATGATCTCTTCCATATTGATAGGTAGATGTCCAAAAGGGAAAATTAGAATCTTGTACAATATTTTGTCCTCCTACATTTAAAGTTGCTGCGCAATTATCCTGTAATTGTAAAACAGTATTAGCAATGGAATAAATATCAAAATATTTGCTATATCCTCTGTCTGTTGCTAACCTAAAGTCATTTGTTCCTTGTGTTCCTGCTCCTATGGTTAGAAAGTCAAAACCTTGTTGTAATAATACGGGTACATTTACCATAACTTAATTTTTTAAAAGTTAATATTCTTAAATTAATGCTATTCCAATTAATTCAAACCATATCCCTTGTGCTGTTTCACCATCTATCGGGTATGCTGTTATAGGTAATCCAGTAACAGAAGTTACTCGAAGTTGCAAATCACTTTGAGCGGGTATTAAAATTGGTTGAGATAATTCAAATCTACCTCTTTGTGCTGTAATGAGAGTGTTATCAAATTCTGTTAATGGAATATCTTTTTGTTGTACTATACCATTTACAGTAAATGTATATGTCGCTCCTACTAAACCTGCATTGGTAATGCCTACCGCTGCCTCTTGTCTCTCAACAACAAAACCTTTGTAAAAACTTGCGCTAGTTCCAATATCACCCGAATAATTACCTCCTTGTATAGCTGTAACTAAAAAATGTTGAGATTGAGGAAGAACAAAAGTATTGCCTGGAAAGTTAGTATTCGTTGCTACATATGGACCAGTAAAAAAATTTGCACTTGTTATTCCTGGTCCTGGTGCGGTACTTGTTTCTAATACATGATATAAACTTTGATAAGCTATTGTCTTACTGGTACTTATTGGAAGTTCAGCATCCGTAAGATATTTCACAAAATTTGCTTGCTGTAAACCTGGTTGTGCGATATTACGCTCTATTGAAATTGGTATTGCCATTTTTTTTTATTTTAAATAATTAAATTAATCCTATTCCTACTAAATCACATCTAATCGCGCTAGCATCAGGAAAATTTTCCTCAGATGAAGTTGAAACAGTCACTTCTAAAGTAGTTTGCCCTGGCCATACTATTAAATTATTTAACCACAACACCCCTTTACTAGCTGTCATTAGATTTGAATCCCAATCTGAACCAGTAACATTCTGTAAGTAGGTAACGCCATTGCATACTAACGAAACGTCTACATACGGAAATGGTACCATTGGTGCTTCGGCAGCACTTAATGGATTAAATGTATCCGTAAACCCTTTTGTCCATTCCGCATTCCCTGCATCAAACTCACCCTGTTCTTGTGAGGCCGTCCAAAATCGTATCCCATAAATTAAAACGTGTTCACTCGATGGTCTAACATAAGATCCCTCTAAATTGCAATAGAGGTTGCTATAAGTACCGGTAAATAAATTGACTGTATTAGTTGCTGCTCCACAAAATTTACCATCGTACATAACCCTATCAGCGATAGTCTTATTTTGTTGTACGATATTGTTAGACTTTCGGAAATAATTTTTTACTTGTGCTTCAAATAGGCCAGGATTGGCTAATCTTGAATTTACTTGTGTTGTTAAAAAACTCATTTTTTTTTATTTTTATTAAATTAAAATTTCATCAGCCATTTCATCATTTAACGTCACCCCATTAATGGTATCAGTTGTGATAATTGGATCAGGTGAAGTGCTGACTGTATAAGGGCTATTTCCTGGTTCTAAATAGTTGACTCTCGAAAATCCTTGAAAAACTTTATCCGCTATTGTGTCCCCAACATCTAAACCTGTCGCTCCTAACATACCGTAGCCAATAGCTTTATATTTATCATCCATCGCATAAATAATTAAACTTCCTAATATCGCGGGAATATAAGGAGCAATTTTTTCGCCTGTTCCTGATTTAAAAAATTTAACTTTCTCTTCTAATTGATCTACTATAATTCCTGACGCTATTCCACCACCTAAAGCACCTACTACCTTAGTTATATCAAATTGCTTTGCATATTTACTTGTCTTTGCCATTTTTTTTGTTTTATATTATCTTCTTTTTTTTACTTTTGGAAAAATCATTTCTTTTACTTTTCCACCACTTGCATAATCAATTATAATCAATGCTCCTAAAGTTGCACCTATATAACTTAATGGCGCATTTCTACGAAACCATCTTCTAACTTTACGTGGACTATTTAAAGTAACGCCATCCATAGAATAGTCTAATCGGCTAAAACCTCCCTGCATTTCGGTAACTGGTGTAACTACTCTACTAAATCCTATTTTACTACTGCTTTGGTTCATATTGTTGTTTTTTTTAAAGTTATAAAAAATTTTTTATTTTTTACGCTTTTTGCCTTTCTTACCTTTATTAATTAAATATAATGTTACTAAACCTCCACCAATAGCTAAAGGAATTAACATTTTATTTTTCTTCCCCTCTTCTTCTTCTTCACCTAATAATTTTTCTTTTGTTTCTTCTACATCAAATCCCGTTACATCCTCTAACTCGCTTAAAAATGGATCAGCATAATCACCAACAGCATCCGCTATACCAGGTCTAAATCCATCACCATCACCAAAAGATGATATTCCCTCACCAACACCTGTAAATAAATCTCTTAATCCACTTGCGCCCTGTCGTTCTAATCTTGCCTCTTGTCGCTGTGCTTGTCGTTCTAATCTCGCATCTATACGATCTTGTTGTCGGCCTGTTCTCGATTCTTGTCTTAATCTTATTCTGTCCTCTCTATCCTCTCTTCGTGCATCTCTTCTACTTTCTCTTTCGTCTCTTCTTTCTTGTACTCTTTCGGATCTTCTTTCAGCTCTTGTTTGTCCTGCTCTTCTCTCTCTTTTCTTTCTTCTTGTTTGTCTAATATCCTCTCTTTCTTTTTTGGCTGCTGCTCTTTTAGTTGCTCTATCCGTTCTTCTTTTTTGTCTACGTTTACCACCTGGTGAGCCTTTTGCTCTTTTAATCCCTTTAGAAAATAGGCCATCTAAAGCTATTTCCTCTAACTCGTCAACGGAAACGCTTAAATTTCCAATTCCATTTCTAATATGAGGACATTTTAAAGTTGGATTTCCTTGTATAGCTGTTCGACCAACTCTTTTACCTCTTGCAATTGGTGTAGATTGTTTGCCTGCGTATTTCCTGTCCGCTCTTTTTTCTTTTCTTTCTTGTTGTCTTCGCCATCTGTCTTCGCGGCCTTGTAATGAAACTATATTTGTGGTATCACTTGGACTAGTTCGTAAAAATCCGTTTAATGCTTCTAACTTCATAATTAATATACTTTTAATTTGGCTGAATTATAAAATGGAACGCTTTTAAATAAAATCATGTGCCGATTATTTAAGGACTTATTTACCTGGTCTTGTCCAATGACTAAATCCAAAGGTAAATTATTTTTGTCAATTACAACAAAAATATGATTATAATTTTCAGGATTTTTTTTATCCGTACATACCATCATAAAACTATGAGGTATTTTTAAATTTAATAAAAATTGAGACAATAAAACAGAATAATCTACGCAATTACCGTAACCATCTTTAAATGCTCTAGTTCCGTAACGGATTTTTTGTTTGTTTGGAGGATCAGGTTCAAAATAAACATTATCAAAGATGTATTTACAAATTTTTTTAATGCTATTTAAATCAGGTTTTAAATTATAATCTTGAATAAATTTTTTAAAAAAAATATCTTTTGAGCCAATCAAAGCATATTTTTTCATTGCTTCAATAGTGTCAAATTGATCGGCTGAACGCTTAATTAATGTTCGCATATTTGCTTAAAAATGAAGAACGATTAATAATTTGAGTAATTCGGCCATTTGGTAAATTTACATCTTTCCAACCAAAGGTAAAAATTTTTTGATTTTTAAAATAATTACGTTCTTCACCTTTAAAATTTGCATATACACAATAATTATACTTTTCATCTTCCCAAAGTGGTTTATTTTCCAAGGACATCATTATATAACAGAAAGTAAATTTACTATCATATTTGATGTTTATAAGATAAATCAATTTTTCGTATGCATCTTTCTCATTTTTATGATAATTGCCCTGTCTACCTTTATTAAAGTCTAAACTCGGTATCCAAATTTGATCGTTTGGTCTATTTTTAAAGTAAATTATTAGTTTAAATCGAGCAATACCATTAATAGGATCAATTATCCTCTTTGGTTTTTTTGTCCATTGCTTTGTTTGTCTTGCTTTTGGTGTATTGCTTGCTCGATGATCGTTTAAATAGTTTGTTAATAAATCGTTTAAATGGGTTTGATTGCCGTTTATTTTCATTATGGTGTATTATTTCATGTTCATATTTCCAAAAATTATAATTATCATCAAAAAAATTATTCATTATTCTTTTTAGATTTTATAAGTTTATATACATCATCTTGTTCGATGATCTCAATTTCATAAAATGGATTATAAAAAGACTGTACAAATTCATTGGCTAGTTTCAAATCGCTTATTGTGGCCAATTCATAAACTTTTGTGTTTGGTGTATAATCTTTTAATTTTAATTGGTATCGTAATATATCTATCTCTTCACTTAGTTTCTGTATTGATCTGTCTTTTAATGCTATTAGCCCTTTTTGCTTGTGTACCTGTAACCTTAATTTTATTAATTCTTCTTTTAGCTCGGAAAATGAAGAATATTTCACGTATTTTTTATGATTCTTGGAAATAATATTAGGTTTTAAGTTCATTAGCTATTTCTTTTTTTATTTCTTGTAATGATAACCAAATTTCGGTTAAATTTCTATCACATCGAACATAGGAAAAGTTATTATCATTTGTCGTAATTGTTGATAATTCACGCTCTTTTATGGTTTCCACTAAAAACTGTAAATTTTTAACTATTTCGTATGTTAATATATTGTTCATAAGTTAAATTTTTTTAAAATTTTCATTACATTGTTTTTATAGGATTATCGGAACATCCCTCACAATCAGTATCATGAAATACTGATACTTCCTGATTATTTTCAGAATCATCTATTAAATACAAATATCCATTAAATTTTAATAAAATAACTTTAGTTGGCATGATTTCATGATTGTAATTAAATACTTTAATAGATGCACCTTCAATATTAATAAATCCCTTTTTATCTTGGTATCCTAAAATAACAAGCGTATTTTGATGAGTTATATTATTTTTTTTCATCTTATTGCTTTTATACTGTTATTATTGGTGGTTCGTTGTTGCTATTAGAGGTAAATATCCAAAAATATGAATTTTCAAATTTCTCACTTAAATCGTTAATAGTTTGATTAGCGTCATCTTCTGTTTCGCTATAACCTTGATATCCAAAATCAGATCCGAATTCCTCTATAATGTGGTAAAATGTTTTGTTCGTGTTCATTGTGTTAGTTTTAAAATTATTACTCATTAAATTTTTCACTTTATTATGTTCTGTATTATTTCGCATTTTAGTTTAATTTAAGTTAAAAAAAAATGCTCTATCCTCATTGAGAATAGAGCAAGTATTTTATTTTCCTGTTAAAATATATTCAACAGCCTTTGTAGATTGTTGTGAGGCTTGAAGAATCATTTTAGGATGGTCAGTCAATTGCTTAATCCATCCGTTGATATAAGCCTGAGAATTTTTTTCATCTGACTTTGGGGTTAATCCAATAATTGATGATAAGAACTCAGCGCCAATCTCAGCGACTAGCTCCTCCTTAGAGTAATTCTTTGAGCCAAATCCCTGAGACTCAACTAGAGTTTTTCTATTTAAGCAATTCTCATTACCAGTTGAATGAATCAACTCATGATATAAAACATGATAATAATCATCGGAGGATAAAAATGAATCCATTTTTGGCATCTGAACATGATGTATTGACGGTCTATAATAAGCCTGATTTCCTCCAAATTTCAATGTTGGTTTATTAGTGTAATTATCATAAACAGTTTCAGCATATTTGATAATTTCATTGTGAGTTTTAACCTCCATTGGTTCGGGGTTTCTTATTGGTTCAATTCCATCACATTGAGCAATATTAAACACTTTCCAAATCTTCGGACTAAAAAACTTTTGTATTCCTTTGTCATTTTCTTTTAATCCATCTTTCTCAAGTGCTTTTTTATTTCTGTAAAATTTACCTGTTGGAATGTATTTGTATGTTATTATCCAATAAATTGTCTCAGTTGATTTCTCACCTTTTTTCACATTACCTCCTTTGTCTTGAGCCTGTTTGAAGGACACCCATTCGTTGGAATCATATCCATGAAAAACAGCCTGAGAATTTAAAAGAAATATATTTATTCCTCTATATTCTTTGCCTGTTGCATTGTTAATTGGTGAAAGGTGATTGCCATATTTATCTGTCCATGATTTAAACCAGGATAAGCCTTTTTCATTAAGACCTTTAATCACTCTGTCAGTGACTAATTGATAGACATCTACTCGGGTTTTTTTAGAATTTTTCATTGTATATAGGTTTAGTTAGTAATTAATCGCATCACAAAGGTTAAACTAAAAATCGACAATTCCAAATTTTTAAGCATCAAAAATNATAGGTCTAGTATATTAAACTGATATATAACAGGGTTTGTAAAATAAGTAAATTAAGTAGGTATAAGTATATTATACTATAACTATCAAATTTAGGCAATAAGGGATTAACCTCTAAAAGGGCTTATTTTTTTAAAGGGAGGTTTTTGATCGTAAATAGCTATTTGAAAAAAGCGTATTTATTAATTTCGCATTTTTACGGTCTAAATATACGATAAAATAATTACTATAATAGGGTATTTTTAAATTATTTATACGTATATTTGATTTGATTTGCACTGAATCAGTATATAGGTGTAGTATTAATTCGCATATAAATAGCCCAATTACATTTGTTTTTGGGCTATTTTTTGGCAAAAATCCACTACAAAAAACATCAAAAAAAAGCAAAAAATGACTAATATAAACGCAAAATATAAAAATGTTCCATTAATAGACGATCAACATATTAAATGCGAATTAAATAATATAGGAATAAGTGAGTTAGGTTATATAATGATAGATTTATATTATTATCACGATAAAAAAATAGTATCGCATTGCTTAGGTAAATGGAATGAAGAAAAAAATTTTATAAGTGAAATAATTTTTTAAGTATTACTATTTTTCTTTTTTGAATTTTTGAAAATATGGATATAAATACTTATATATAATAAAGGCCGAAAGAATACCTGTAATAATTTTTTGAAAATCGGTTAAATACAAGGAATCTTTACTCGGATCAATCCATTTTCCGTTTTTTTTTAATCCATAATGTAAGTGACATCCATTTGATATACCTCGTAATGGATCATTTAAACCTCCTCCACTTAATCCGATTAATTGATCTTGATAAACTTTATCATTTTTTTTTAAACCCGAAGAAAATTTGGATAAATGCCAATAAACAGAAATTAAATTGTTTCCATGATCTATATTTATAAATCGTCCTTTAGTTGGACTTATGCCAATTTTTTGTATTGTTCCATCATCAACAGAAAAAACTTTTGTACCACATGGCACAGAAATATCTATTCCATTATGAAAAATAGGAATTTTATGTATAGGATGGATTCGAGTACCAAATCCCGAAGTTATTTTAAAATCATCTTTATGTACTGGCTTAACTAACGACATTTAATTTAATGCTCCGACATTTGCCAATTTATTCATAACACTAATTATATTTATATTAAATGGTGTTACGTTCCAGTTTGAAAATATACCTAAATGATCTTCCAAATATTCCCATAAACCATCCGAAGAAATATTCAAAAAAGAATTATGTAATGCCTTAACTTGCATATCGTTCATCACTTTAGAAACTGTTAAACTTATATTTACAAATTTACAAATTTGTGAATCGTTTAATTTATCAGGATTAAACATTAATATATCATAATAATATTCAGCAATTTTTTTTATAGTCATTGGTAAAACATACGTATTATTTGGAATTACATTTAAATCTACTGGAATATTGTTATTTGGATACCATTTTAAATTATCCTCAAAATCCCATATAGTTGGTTCTTTCCAACTTCCTCCGCTTGCGTAATCATTACTCGGATCATACCATACTTTAATAAAAATTGGTGTTACTGGTGGAATTATAGTAATTATTTTATCTTTATTAACATCCCCCTCTAAATACGAATCTATATCTCTAACAATTTTAGATAACAAATATAAACCTCCTGTTATTGCTGTTAATTTAACAATTGGTGCCTCATTTAAAAAATATACTATTCCCTCAATCGGTGTTTTTCTTGCTGACTTTTTTCCTGGTGTTGGCTTAGTAGGAAAAAAACGATCTAATAATTTAGTTGTTTTGGTTTTTTGTTTTTTTCTAGTTGCCATATTAATAACCTTTATTATCTAAAAAAATTTCTACATTTTCGTAATAATTTCCCCACTCATCAATAAGTGTATTTTTTAAACTCAAATCATCACATACACCACCTCGATGAAAAAAATCCCAATATTGATTAAGTTGCCTTAGTTCATCATCATTAAAAGTTTTTATAATAGCAACATAACCAGGATAAACCATTATATTAGCTCCGCAAATTTTCTCGGCTAAACCATCAGTATATTCTACAATACTATTGCTTATATTGTTGTCTATTAACCATTGTTTTAATTCAGATTGGGCTATTTTATTTCCTTTGTCAGATTTTATATTTGTATATATAAAATAACCTCCTAAAGTTAAACCACCTAAAGTTAAAATATTAGTTAATAAACTTTTTTGAAATTTCGTTAATTTTTTTTTTTTTTTAACAGCCATAAAAAAAAAATTACATACGTTTGATCTTTTCCATTAGATCATATCTTTCTTTTCCTCTTTTTGCATAATCTTTTAATTCTCTTTCGTAATCAGCGTATTTTGACAGATAATGCTTCATTTGGGTAACTGTTTTTGACTTTGGTTTTTTTGGCGCACGTTTTTTAAAACCTGCCAATTTTGCCATTTTTAGTTGGATTGTAGTGTTATATGTTTTTGCCATAACTCTCTATTTTTTAATTGTTTAAGAAATTTATAATAATTGGCTTGACTGAATCCGCTTTTCCGTTTCGTATCTTTTCCGCAAATTTATTTATATTATCAGTTCCCAAATAATCAACGATATAGGTTAAATCAATTTCCATTTGATCTAAATCTTCCTCCTTTTTTAATCTGTCTGTTGTGCTTGTTGTATCACCTACATTATTATTTTCAAATCCGTTCATATTTGGGTTTGTTGATGTTTCCATAAATTTAGTAATAAATCCCGTAAGAAAATAATTTAATTTTCCACCTAAATTATCTACCTCTTTTAATTTATTTTCCAGTTCTTGTATTTTATGATCCTTTTCCATTTCTAATAATCTATCCCGAACCATTTTATCTACTTTCTCATTGAGCAATGATGAATTTTCGTAATATTCCGTTCCGTTTAAATTAATTGGCGAAGTTTCTATAACAGTTTCGTAAAATTCGGTTTTAACTTCGGTCATGTTTCGTTTTTGTTCGCCTGTTGTTCCTTTGCCTAGTAATATTGTAAATTTTCCTGAAATAATACTTTCAAGTTCTTTTAACCTATTTATCAGTTGATCCGAAGTATCTTTATTTATATTTTCAAATGGCCTTAAATCAGTATCACCCTCATAAATTTTAGCCGATTTATACTGATTGTCAGTAATTAATTTATATACATTATTTAATGATATTATCATCTATCTCTATATTTTAACCTATAATATATAATTCCAATCGTAATTGCTACACCTGTCTGATTTTCAAATTCCAAAGCATCTTTTATCTCTACGTATGGATGCATCGGACTTTCATAAAAATATGGTGAATATAACGCACCTGTATTATTTAAAATAAATTCTATTCGTGTACCGTTTACTGTCATTATATAATGTGAACCTCCTCCAGTATTGCCTATTGGCCGAATACTTAACTTGTAACCTATACATCCATTTGGTGTAACAAACTCATTTGATATACCTAAATTAGCTAGGTCAATTGTTTGTCCTGAAGTATAAATTTGTTTGGTGGAAAACCATTTTAAAAAATCCGAACCTGATAATTGTGAACCTTTAGAAAATATAACTTCATTTGCTTCAATATTTGCCATATAAAAGTTTATTAATTATCAAAAAACAAAGTTAAATAAACTAAAAATCGAACAGGTATTGGAATTGTACTTTCAGTTTGAATTGTAAATGTTGCTCCTGGTTGTATTGAAATTGGTTGTATCCTCATATCTCTTCCAGTTTCGGCCTGGTAATAAGTGGCACTAACATCTTTTATTACTTCTATCCCATCAGCTAAAATAGTAACTAAAGTTCGATGTTGCTCCTGGTTAGGATATAATACGTCAACTAAAGGAACTACAGTAGTTACCCCAATTGCAATAATATTTCCGTTGTTTCGGGGTGCGGTGAATGAAGTCTGAGAAATATTATTAGGCAAAGCCGAAACAGGTACTACATGAAAAAACTCTCTTCTTTTTAAACCTTGTCCATAACGCAATTTAAAATTCTTTTTAAAAAGTTCATGCCCTTTAGTTTCATAATAAACTATTATTTGGCCTGCTTGCTCTTGATTCGATGCGACTACTTGAGTACCATTTAAAGTAAAAGTTCCAGTTTGCCCATCTGAAAATTCAGCTCTAACTAAAAATTTATGATCTCTTCCATATTGATAGGTAGATGTCCAAAAAGGAAAATTAGAATCTTGTACAATATTTTGTCCTCCTACATTTAAAGTTGCTGCGCAATTATCCTGTAATTGTAAAACAGTATTAGCAATGGAATAAATATCAAAATATTTGCTATATCCTCTGTCTGTTGCTAACCTAAAGTCATTTGTTCCTTGTGTTCCTGCTCCTATGGTTAGAAAGTCAAAACCTTGTTGTAATAATACGGGTACATTTACCATAACTTAATTTTTTAAAAGTTAATATTCTTAAATTAATGCTATTCCAATTAATTCAAACCATATCCCTTGTGCTGTTTCACCATCTATCGGGTATGCTGTTATAGGTAATCCAGTAACAGAAGTTACTCGAAGTTGCAAATCACTTTGAGCGGGTATTAAAATTGGTTGAGATAATTCAAATCTACCTCTTTGTGCTGTAATGAGAGTGTTATCAAATTCTGTTAATGGAATATCTTTTTGTTGTACTATACCATTTACAGTAAATGTATATGTCGCTCCTACTAAACCTGCATTGGTAATGCCTACCGCTGCCTCTTGTCTCTCAACAACAAAACCTTTGTAAAAACTTGCGCTAGTTCCAATATCACCCGAATAATTACCTCCTTGTATAGCTGTAACTAAAAAATGTTGAGATTGAGGAAGAACAAAAGTATTGCCTGGAAAGTTAGTATTCGTTGCTACATATGGACCAGTAAAAAAATTTGCACTTGTTATTCCTGGTCCTGGTGCGGTACTTGTTTCTAATACATGATATAAACTTTGATAAGCTATTGTCTTACTGGTACTTATTGGAAGTTCAGCATCCGTAAGATATTTCACAAAATTTGCTTGCTGTAAACCTGGTTGTGCGATATTACGCTCTATTGAAATTGGTATTGCCATTTTTTTTTATTTTAAATAATTAAATTAATCCTATTCCTACTAAATCACATCTAATCGCGCTAGCATCAGGAAAATTTTCCTCAGATGAAGTTGAAACAGTCACTTCTAAAGTAGTTTGCCCTGGCCATACTATTAAATTATTTAACCACAACACCCCTTTACTAGCTGTCATTAGATTTGAATCCCAATCTGAACCAGTAACATTCTGTAAGTAGGTAACGCCATTGCATACTAACGAAACGTCTACATACGGAAATGGTACCATTGGTGCTTCGGCAGCACTTAATGGATTAAATGTATCCGTAAACCCTTTTGTCCATTCCGCATTCCCTGCATCAAACTCACCCTGTTCTTGTGAGGCCGTCCAAAATCGTATCCCATAAATTAAAACGTGTTCACTCGATGGTCTAACATAAGATCCCTCTAAATTGCAATAGAGGTTGCTATAAGTACCGGTAAATAAATTGACTGTATTAGTTGCTGCTCCACAAAATTTACCATCGTACATAACCCTATCAGCGATAGTCTTATTTTGTTGTACGATATTGTTAGACTTTCGGAAATAATTTTTTACTTGTGCTTCAAATAGGCCAGGATTGGCTAATCTTGAATTTACTTGTGTTGTTAAAAAACTCATTTTTTTTTATTTTTATTAAATTAAAATTTCATCAGCCATTTCATCATTTAACGTCACCCCATTAATGGTATCAGTTGTGATAATTGGATCAGGTGAAGTGCTGACTGTATAAGGGCTATTTCCTGGTTCTAAATAGTTGACTCTCGAAAATCCTTGAAAAACTTTATCCGCTATTGTGTCCCCAACATCTAAACCTGTCGCTCCTAACATACCGTAGCCAATAGCTTTATATTTATCATCCATCGCATAAATAATTAAACTTCCTAATATCGCGGGAATATAAGGAGCAATTTTTTCGCCTGTTCCTGATTTAAAAAATTTAACTTTCTCTTCTAATTGATCTACTATAATTCCTGACGCTATTCCACCACCTAAAGCACCTACTACCTTAGTTATATCAAATTGCTTTGCATATTTACTTGTCTTTGCCATTTTTTTTGTTTTATATTATCTTCTTTTTTTTACTTTTGGAAAAATCATTTCTTTTACTTTTCCACCACTTGCATAATCAATTATAATCAATGCTCCTAAAGTTGCACCTATATAACTTAATGGCGCATTTCTACGAAACCATCTTCTAACTTTACGTGGACTATTTAAAGTAACGCCATCCATAGAATAGTCTAATCGGCTAAAACCTCCCTGCATTTCGGTAACTGGTGTAACTACTCTACTAAATCCTATTTTACTACTGCTTTGGTTCATATTGTTGTTTTTTTTAAAGTTATAAAAAATTTTTTATTTTTTACGCTTTTTGCCTTTCTTACCTTTATTAATTAAATATAATGTTACTAAACCTCCACCAATAGCTAAAGGAATTAACATTTTATTTTTCTTCCCCTCTTCTTCTTCTTCACCTAATAATTTTTCTTTTGTTTCTTCTACATCAAATCCCGTTACATCCTCTAACTCGCTTAAAAATGGATCAGCATAATCACCAACAGCATCCGCTATACCAGGTCTAAATCCATCACCATCACCAAAAGATGATATTCCCTCACCAACACCTGTAAATAAATCTCTTAATCCACTTGCGCCCTGTCGTTCTAATCTTGCCTCTTGTCGCTGTGCTTGTCGTTCTAATCTCGCATCTATACGATCTTGTTGTCGGCCTGTTCTCGATTCTTGTCTTAATCTTATTCTGTCCTCTCTATCCTCTCTTCGTGCATCTCTTCTACTTTCTCTTTCGTCTCTTCTTTCTTGTACTCTTTCGGATCTTCTTTCAGCTCTTGTTTGTCCTGCTCTTCTCTCTCTTTTCTTTCTTCTTGTTTGTCTAATATCCTCTCTTTCTTTTTTGGCTGCTGCTCTTTTAGTTGCTCTATCCGTTCTTCTTTTTTGTCTACGTTTACCACCTGGTGAGCCTTTTGCTCTTTTAATCCCTTTAGAAAATAGGCCATCTAAAGCTATTTCCTCTAACTCGTCAACGGAAACGCTTAAATTTCCAATTCCATTTCTAATATGAGGACATTTTAAAGTTGGATTTCCTTGTATAGCTGTTCGACCAACTCTTTTACCTCTTGCAATTGGTGTAGATTGTTTGCCTGCGTATTTCCTGTCCGCTCTTTTTTCTTTTCTTTCTTGTTGTCTTCGCCATCTGTCTTCGCGGCCTTGTAATGAAACTATATTTGTGGTATCACTTGGACTAGTTCGTAAAAATCCGTTTAATGCTTCTAACTTCATAATTAATATACTTTTAATTTGGCTGAATTATAAAATGGAACGCTTTTAAATAAAATCATGTGCCGATTATTTAAGGACTTATTTACCTGGTCTTGTCCAATGACTAAATCCAAAGGTAAATTATTTTTGTCAATTACAACAAAAATATGATTATAATTTTCAGGATTTTTTTTATCCGTACATACCATCATAAAACTATGAGGTATTTTTAAATTTAATAAAAATTGAGACAATAAAACAGAATAATCTACGCAATTACCGTAACCATCTTTAAATGCTCTAGTTCCGTAACGGATTTTTTGTTTGTTTGGAGGATCAGGTTCAAAATAAACATTATCAAAGATGTATTTACAAATTTTTTTAATGCTATTTAAATCAGGTTTTAAATTATAATCTTGAATAAATTTTTTAAAAAAAATATCTTTTGAGCCAATCAAAGCATATTTTTTCATTGCTTCAATAGTGTCAAATTGATCGGCTGAACGCTTAATTAATGTTCGCATATTTGCTTAAAAATGAAGAACGATTAATAATTTGAGTAATTCGGCCATTTGGTAAATTTACATCTTTCCAACCAAAGGTAAAAATTTTTTGATTTTTAAAATAATTACGTTCTTCACCTTTAAAATTTGCATATACACAATAATTATACTTTTCATCTTCCCAAAGTGGTTTATTTTCCAAGGACATCATTATATAACAGAAAGTAAATTTACTATCATATTTGATGTTTATAAGATAAATCAATTTTTCGTATGCATCTTTCTCATTTTTATGATAATTGCCCTGTCTACCTTTATTAAAGTCTAAACTCGGTATCCAAATTTGATCGTTTGGTCTATTTTTAAAGTAAATTATTAGTTTAAATCGAGCAATACCATTAATAGGATCAATTATCCTCTTTGGTTTTTTTGTCCATTGCTTTGTTTGTCTTGCTTTTGGTGTATTGCTTGCTCGATGATCGTTTAAATAGTTTGTTAATAAATCGTTTAAATGGGTTTGATTGCCGTTTATTTTCATTATGGTGTATTATTTCATGTTCATATTTCCAAAAATTATAATTATCATCAAAAAAATTATTCATTATTCTTTTTAGATTTTATAAGTTTATATACATCATCTTGTTCGATGATCTCAATTTCATAAAATGGATTATAAAAAGACTGTACAAATTCATTGGCTAGTTTCAAATCGCTTATTGTGGCCAATTCATAAACTTTTGTGTTTGGTGTATAATCTTTTAATTTTAATTGGTATCGTAATATATCTATCTCTTCACTTAGTTTCTGTATTGATCTGTCTTTTAATGCTATTAGCCCTTTTTGCTTGTGTACCTGTAACCTTAATTTTATTAATTCTTCTTTTAGCTCGGAAAATGAAGAATATTTCACGTATTTTTTATGATTCTTGGAAATAATATTAGGTTTTAAGTTCATTAGCTATTTCTTTTTTTATTTCTTGTAATGATAACCAAATTTCGGTTAAATTTCTATCACATCGAACATAGGAAAAGTTATTATCATTTGTCGTAATTGTTGATAATTCACGCTCTTTTATGGTTTCCACTAAAAACTGTAAATTTTTAACTATTTCGTATGTTAATATATTGTTCATAAGTTAAATTTTTTTAAAATTTTCATTACATTGTTTTTATAGGATTATCGGAACATCCCTCACAATCAGTATCATGAAATACTGATACTTCCTGATTATTTTCAGAATCATCTATTAAATACAAATATCCATTAAATTTTAATAAAATAACTTTAGTTGGCATGATTTCATGATTGTAATTAAATACTTTAATAGATGCACCTTCAATATTAATAAATCCCTTTTTATCTTGGTATCCTAAAATAACAAGCGTATTTTGATGAGTTATATTATTTTTTTTCATCTTATTGCTTTTATACTGTTATTATTGGTGGTTCGTTGTTGCTATTAGAGGTAAATATCCAAAAATATGAATTTTCAAATTTCTCACTTAAATCGTTAATAGTTTGATTAGCGTCATCTTCTGTTTCGCTATAACCTTGATATCCAAAATCAGATCCGAATTCCTCTATAATGTGGTAAAATGTTTTGTTCGTGTTCATTGTGTTAGTTTTAAAATTATTACTCATTAAATTTTTCACTTTATTATGTTCTGTATTATTTCGCATTTTAGTTTAATTTAAGTTAAAAAAAAATGCTCTATCCTCATTGAGAATAGAGCAAGTATTTTATTTTCCTGTTAAAATATATTCAACAGCCTTTGTAGATTGTTGTGAGGCTTGAAGAATCATTTTAGGATGGTCAGTCAATTGCTTAATCCATCCGTTGATATAAGCCTGAGAATTTTTTTCATCTGACTTTGGGGTTAATCCAATAATTGATGATAAGAACTCAGCGCCAATCTCAGCGACTAGCTCCTCCTTAGAGTAATTCTTTGAGCCAAATCCCTGAGACTCAACTAGAGTTTTTCTATTTAAGCAATTCTCATTACCAGTTGAATGAATCAACTCATGATATAAAACATGATAATAATCATCGGAGGATAAAAATGAATCCATTTTTGGCATCTGAACATGATGTATTGACGGTCTATAATAAGCCTGATTTCCTCCAAATTTCAATGTTGGTTTATTAGTGTAATTATCATAAACAGTTTCAGCATATTTGATAATTTCATTGTGAGTTTTAACCTCCATTGGTTCGGGGTTTCTTATTGGTTCAATTCCATCACATTGAGCAATATTAAACACTTTCCAAATCTTCGGACTAAAAAACTTTTGTATTCCTTTGTCATTTTCTTTTAATCCATCTTTCTCAAGTGCTTTTTTATTTCTGTAAAATTTACCTGTTGGAATGTATTTGTATGTTATTATCCAATAAATTGTCTCAGTTGATTTCTCACCTTTTTTCACATTACCTCCTTTGTCTTGAGCCTGTTTGAAGGACACCCATTCGTTGGAATCATATCCATGAAAAACAGCCTGAGAATTTAAAAGAAATATATTTATTCCTCTATATTCTTTGCCTGTTGCATTGTTAATTGGTGAAAGGTGATTGCCATATTTATCTGTCCATGATTTAAACCAGGATAAGCCTTTTTCATTAAGACCTTTAATCACTCTGTCAGTGACTAATTGATAGACATCTACTCGGGTTTTTTTAGAATTTTTCATTGTATATAGGTTTAGTTAGTAATTAATCGCATCACAAAGGTTAAACTAAAAATCGACAATTCCAAATTTTTAAGCATCAAAA
>JGI25133J35611_10000252_pt1 | contig 29949 bp, 38 predicted proteins | sample ETNvirenome_6_85_FD_35611 | JGI IMG/M metagenome (IMG submission 35611) | reverse complement strand
CATATGAGATATATGATTGCTACCAGATCATAGTTAACGGAAATAAAAGAGCTACACATATGTGTGGCTCTTTTATTAAAAAAAGGTGTTTCGCTTCACGAAACCCGTTATANTTTCAACTANACAAACAAGAAACAAACAAGAAACAAGCTGAACAATGCTTGACAAAATGAACCTTAAATATTAACTTATATGCAAGATATAAAGAACAATATTAACAATACATAAGTATTGATATTGCTGAACTAAGGGATGGAAGTATCCGTAAGGACTTCAAGGTTATATCTTATCGACATATGGTGATCTACCTTTTGACATCCCTTATACTTTAGGTAAGTGGTAAAAGGAAGTAGTGCCTAGCTTCACTAAGCACTACTTTCTATATTTATGGATTTTTTATTTTAAAAAAGAGGATCAAATATGAAATGCAAACATCACCCAGAAGCAGAACTAGAAGTGGTAACTACTAAAGTACATATATTTTCAACTNACAAAAAACACTTTGTAGATTATGAATATTGTACTGAATGCTTCATCGAACACGAAAACGGCAAACCAATGAAACACGATTTAATATCAGAAGAAATCGACTATTGGGAAGAAAAAGCCGATAATTACATACAAAATCAAATAAAAGAAAGGACATAAAAGTATGGATTATTCAAATAAAACAAACANNTTTATGGATTCTTTAANACCNATAACACATAAAAGTTATAATAGTAAAGAGGAAAACATTGAACTAGCCTTCAAAACTTTAGAAGGCTCAATAAATGATATGAATGAAACATCACAAGAGATTGATGAAATATGGTCTAAAGTGGACACTATACTATATAATATAGAAAGTGGACAAAAAAGACTTATGAAAAAAATCGACACAATGAAAAGATCTATCAAAGATCTTGAGGAGTTATTATGAGCGTTAAACTCTATACTGGAGTAGCTAAAGGCTTGGGATACACAGCCTTTGCTATAAATCAATGCTTTAGAGCTGTTAAAAGCGGTTCTAAAGCAGTTGCAGAAACAATAACTAATACTAAGAAATACAAAGTAGAACTTATTGTTGAAGGTGCAACACTAAAAACAAAAGAAAATCAAACAAGTCAGGATGTTATACGGACAATAGAGAATATGGAAGATTATGGAGTAACTGGCGTTATCATACACGAACAGAGTAAGGTATGATAATAATACAGTTAATAGAAATAATAATAAACATATTCATTCTAACGCTATCAACATTCTTACTAATGATAAGCGTATTAGGATACATAGCTATCTATGATAAACTAAAAAAAAGGAGAAAAGAAAGTGCTTAAAACAGCTCAATCACCAGATAAGCGACCTGCTATAGCATTTGACAATAAAAATGAGATACAGGCTATAATAGACGCTTTAAAAGCATATCGTTATGGACACATAGATATAAAAAACAAAGAAGAAATTGAATTTTATAGGAAACTAGAAGATATTGCTGAACAATGTATGAAAATGTTTAATAAAAAAACAAAAGGGATACAAAATGACTCTGAGTGCTAAAACAAAAAAAGAAGATAAAGGTAAAAAAATTATCTTTACTGAAATATACAAAAAAGTACCACCAGCTAGATTAACCTTCAGATCTTTATACTTAATGTATAAGGAAATGTACGATGAGGGTAAACTAGTTGAAAATGGTGCTGCTCATCAAAGAATGAAGACTTTTAAGTCTAAAATCATAAACTCATTAGGGAGGAAATAACAATGCCAGACTATGTTGATACAATGATGTATGTAGGAGAAATGCCTTGGCACAAACGAGGCGTAATGGTAAGAGAGGCTCCCAGTATAAAAGATGCTGTAGAACTAGCAGGTTTAAACTGGGGAGTCGAAAAAGCACCTACTTACTTCAAGCAAGATAAAGGATATTGGCGTTTTGGACCGATAAACAGTTCAATAGAAAAACAAACAGGACATTATGTAACATATAGAACAGATACTGATGAACCATTAGGTAATGTATCATCAAGATACGAAATCTTACAAAACAAAGATGCCTTTGAACCATTCGAGCCTATGATAGATATGGGATTCAAACTTGAAACTGCTGGAGCAGTACAAGGAGGAAAAAAGATATGGGTTCTAGCTAAAGCACCTAACAGATACACAGTAGGTGATGATAGTATAAATCGTTATGTATTTATGTTTACATCACACGATGGAAGTACTGGTAACTGCTTTAGAGACACAATGATAAGAATCGTATGTTACAATACACTTGATTATGCTTTAAGTAAAGACGGTACATTTCAATACAGTCTTAAACATACAAGTAGTATCAAACAAAAAGTAATGGATCTAAAGAAAACAATAGCTAAAAGCGAAGGAAACTTTACTAAGGCTATCGACAATATGAACAGGTTTCAAGATGTTAAAATGAATCCAGACTTACTAGATACATATTTAGAAGCTGTAATACCTTTCTTAAAAGACAGACATAAGGAAAGTATACCAGAAATGAACATATATGTTAGAAATACTGCTAAACCAGTATACGATAGACTAAAGCAATTATTCTATAATGGACAAGGAAACAAAGGCAAAACATTATGGGATGCTTATAATGCTGTAACTGAATACTATACGCACGATAAACAATACAAAGATTGGGTACAAGCTACACAATTTGGTGCTGCTTATAGATATAAAGTTAAAGCATTTAACATAGCTTCAAAGTTCACTAGTTACGATAAACAGTTTCTAGTAAACGGTCAAGCATAAATAACATAGAAAGCAGTACTACCTACTACACACACATCTAGGAATCCGCATATCCTACATAAGTGCTGCTTTCTATATTTATAGAAATATTTAATAAAATAACAAAAGGATAATAAATGGAACTAACAGAGTTTTATAAAACACTTAGAAATGAAGAGTATAAACCTTATGTAGAAAGTAAGGGTGGAGGATCTTTCAAAGCTGATTACTTAAGCTGGGCAGTAGTACACGACAGACTTAAACAAAACTTTCAGTATGTTGAATACAAAGTACACGAATATGTTGTATGTATTAACGAAAATAGCTTTACAATACCTTATATGCTGTTACCAAATGGAACTGCAATGGTAAAAGTTTCCTTAACTGTTACAGACAACCAAGGAGACGAACATACACATACAGAATGTTTAGCAGTTCGTGACTTTAAAATGCAAGCTGCAACAAAACCAGATGCAGCACAAATAGAAAATACTATCAGACGCTGTATAGCAAAAGCTGGTAGTATGCTAACAGGATTCGGAATTGAACTATGGTTTAATGAAGACATCCGTGACCTTGACTACAAACCCGAAACATTAATCAACGGAAAAGCTCCTGAAGAGGGACATATAACAGTTGATCAAAATGTTAAACTAGAAAGGCTAAGTAGGGATCCAGTATTTGCTGGAACCGATACTCAAGCAAAAGTAAAGAAATTGATAGACTCTAATCCAACAAAAGAAAAAGCAACAGATGCTATTGATAAATTGGATAAGAAAATCAAGGAACTAAGAAAGAAAAACAAGGAGGCAAAATAAATGCCAGCAATACACGAAACTACAGGAACTGTAAAGGCAGTAAATGTAGAATACGATGTGGACAAAACTTGGGGAAGTTATAAACCTCATTTCGATATGTTTCTAACTGTTACATATAACGATGGACAGAGTTGGGATAAAACATTAGAAATATTCGGTAATGTAAAAAAGAACCTTCCCGTAACTGATCAAAAATCTTGGGGATCAGCGTTTAAACTACGAACATTCTTTGAATCCTGTACAGGAAAAAAGAATATGATAATGTCAGACGGTTACAGCTTACCCGATTCAATATTTGATGAGGTAATAGGTAAACAGTTTATGGTGGCTGCATACAAAACAAATAAGATGAAGAAGAGTGGCAAACCATTCTGGAACACTTATTCAATAGTAGCACCACCTAATGCATTACCGGGAACTTTAAAGAATAAAGTTCTTAGCGATGTAGAAAAAGGCTGGATTAAAAACTATCAATCAGATGATCCTTCAAGTGATTTTGATTTTGTTAATATACCTCAAGAACAAAAGAAAGCTGAAACCGAAACGGATTCAGCTAACTTTGATCTAGATATATAATGTTAGTTGAGTGGTAGATAGTACAGGGGGAATAAGATATGCCAGTAAGCGTAATTTACGCCCCCTAGTACTTAAAAAAAGGAATCATAATGCAAAATAAAGAATGGTATTTAGAATATGCAACTGGTAGCGTTAGCAACAGAAACCAGCTATGCAAACTGGAAGACTTTCCAGAAATAGCAAAAAAAAGTGCAGGTGGAGAAATATACAGAAGTATGTTTCTATACGCACCCGATATTGTACCATTTATAGCTGAGAATGGAACAGTCACAGGCTTTAATGGAGTACAAGCTGTAGATAAAATAGTTATAGATGTAGACTATATTAAGGACAGAGAAGACGGAGGAGCATTAACAAAAAAAGCCGTATATAAATTACAAGAAAAAATGATAAGCCTAGATATAAGAGACTACCATTACCAAATATGGTTCTCTGGAACTGGCTTTCACATACATCTTGCTAATGTATACGGATTTGAACCATCTATAAATTTAGCTAAGCAAGTGCGTGCTACAATGCAAAGGGATTTTGGAGACTGTATAGATCTAATATACGACTCCAGAAGACTAATAAGATCAGGGTATTCTTACAATACAAAATCTGGACTATTTAAAGTTCCAGTACATCATATGGATTTTGAAGAATACGACTATGAAACAATATCACAACATGCAACAAAACTAAAAGGAGCTTCGAGCCCAACCCCAATAAAACACGAAATTGTACCTTCTTGCGTTCCTATGGATATGAGCCGTAAGAACGCTGCAGAAGTAAGAAAAGTGTTTGACAATGCAAAGGGACAAACCAGTAGATATATTACTTGTGCACAGCACATATATAATGCAGGTTATGTACCTAAAAACAGACATAAACATTTACTAGCACTAGCTAGTATCTGGCGTAAAAAATGGGGACTAGATAAACACGGATGTGATAACTTAGCTAGAGCCTATATGGCTAAAATGGATAATCCATTACCTGCTGAAGAAACAAGTAAAATAGTATCTGATGTATTCAAAAGTGATTATAACTATGGATGTAACCATCCTACGTTAGAACCATATTGCGATAGCAAATGTATACTATTTAGATACAAAAACCTTGATGAAACAGCAGAACTACTTACTGCAGAAGATATGGTCAATCAACTTATAGAAAGTATAAACTCTGACTATACTGATAGATCATTTAACTTACAGGAAGTATTTCCGTTTCTACCACAGAAACATATGTTTAATACAGGACAACTTATTACATTAATAGGTGATACTGGATTAGGCAAAACAGCATTTATACAATACTTAATAGTAAAGCTTAATAAAATAAAGACATTGTTTTTCTCACTAGAAGTAGATGATAAAACTATGACTAGAAGATTTATTCAAGCTGGATTAAGTATGACCAAAGAAGAGACACTAGAAAAACTAAAAAATCCAACTATAGCAAAAAACGCTATTGATTCAATATCCCATATAAAACTTCAATGTTCCAGTCCTGATATACAAGACTTAGGAACATTCATAGGGGAAAGTGAAGCTAAAATAGTAGTTGTTGATACAATTGACAGAATACCAGCTAAATACGCTGGTAAAGACGACTTTGCTAGACAAGAAGTTATAGCAAATGGATTAAAGGATATAGCTATTAAGCAAGATGTAATTGTGTTAGCAGTACATCATATATCCAAAAGTGCATCTTATGGAATAAGAGACGGTCAGCGTTTAGATGTTCATAGTGGTAAAGGAAATAGTGCTATAGAGCAAAAATCAGATCAATATATAAGTTTCGAAGGAAGTAAAGAAAATAAGCAAAGAATTATAGAATCATTAAAAGCAAGAGATGAGACTAGCTTTAAGCTTATTGTCAATTACAACTGGGAAACTTTTACATTCGATAAACTAAACTAAACACATAAAGCCAACAGTAATAAAACCGACTGTGTGCAAAGGAAACTTTATAAAGCCGGATTGTGTTTATTGTAAGTGAGGGTATAGTAGCGTGAGTACTCGGAATCCTGTCTAAAATTGGCTGTCAGGCTTGCCCTCACTTTAAAATTAACAACAGAAAGGAGGTATAATGAAAAACATAGATGAATGGAAAATACTAGGTTTTCCTTTACTTAAGATAATAAGTATAAATAAACCTGCTGATGACTTATTGCTTTTTCACGCAATACACTATAAAATAATAATATTCAGTATATTTTTATTAGGTGTAGGGTTCTCCTCACATAAAACACTAGGAGACGACTGTATCATTATTGAAATAGGAATAACAAAACTAGAAATATTTACAACATTCACAGTAAAAAATAGGTGGTTCAAATGAAAGTAACAAAAATGCCTAAAGGTAAAAGAATGGCTCAATTAATAGAAAATCTAGCGACATTAGAAAGACTAGAGTTTAAAAATATGAGCACAGAAGGAAAAAAACACTTAGGAAAAATATGGAATTTATTAGGTATGCCATCACAGGAAGAAATAATTCCCGGTGTGGATATGAATAAACCATTTAAACTTAAAAACCAAGGAGAAGAAGAATGAAATTTCCAGATTATAAAGAACTTTCAAGAGAAGAATTTGAAAAACAAATACTTAAATATTGGCATCACAAAGCTAATAAACTACTACTTGGAAGAAAGATTGTAAAAGTAGAATATATGACACCTGAAGAAACAGAAGAATGCTATTGGCATAATTCTCCAGTTTTATTCAAGCTCGACAATGGAGTTTGGGTAACACCCCAATCTGATGATGAAGGTAATGACGGTGGAGTAATATCTACCTACAATACTAAAACAAAAAAATCAGAAACATTACCAGTAATGAGGTACTAAATGAAAATAGAAGAAAAAATAGAAATAGTAGCAGATCATTTAACTTACGAAACAACTGATAAAGATCGTTTTGAGGAAATTAAACATCTGCTTGAACAAATATATGAAGAAATTGGATGCGATCTAGATATAGAAGAAGATTACGAAACTTTATTTAGAGCTGATTCACCTTACAACCTAGAAAAAAGACAAAACCCAAACATATACGAAAGGAAATAATTATGGGATACAGATCAGAAGTAATTGCTGGAGTTCCATTAAAAGACAAAAAGAAAGCACTTCAAATAATAGAAGAATGGGATCAAACAAGTGAAGATAATCCTGTTAAAGACGATGAAAGAGATTTCTTTTATATGAGAGCAGAATATTGGAAATGGTATAATGGTTACCCAGACGTAGATAAATTTGAAAAATTCATTGGAGAAAATGAAGACAGATTTATGATAGCTTTAGGAGAAGACGGTGCTGTTCATTCTACAATGGGAGAGCCATTTATGCACGAAATATGGGAAATATCTTATTTAGATAATTCTATAAAATGGGAGGAACGTAATGCAGCAAACAAATAAAACTAGATTCATAGACAAACCAACAATAGATATTATAAAAACACTCTTAAAGAAACACCCTCATCTTAGAGACAATGATAATAAACTGATAGCTAATATATGGTACTTAAAATCACCAACACTTAGCGAAGGAGCCTTAGATTTCTTAAATGAAATAGCACAGGGCAAACTTCCTTCATCTGAATCAATAAGAAGATGTCGTCAAAAAGTACAAGAGTTAGACAAGGACTTACGAGGAGAGCTTTGGAATAAGAGACACGGAATGCAAGATCAGGTAAAGGAAGAGCTAAGAGAGATAGCTACAGACTATAAAAAACAAGGTGTTACGTTCTAAATAATATCATATATTAAACTAATAAAGAGGATATATAAATGAGTGGTAAAGCACCTAAACAAAAAGGAAACCGAATTGAAAGAGAGTGCGTAAACCTCGCCAAAGGGTACGGATTTGAATCCCGTAGAGCTTGGGGATCTGATGGTAGATCCCTAGGCTGGCATGAAGAAGTGGATATGACTATCACCATAGGAGACAGCATAAAACACGATTTATTTAAATTCCAAGTAAAGGGTCGTAAGAAAATTGGAGAACTATATAAACCATGTGATCATGTATATGGACAAATTCTCAAAGAAGATCGTAAAGAACCCTTAGTGACTATACGATATAAAGACTTGTTAAGCCTCTTTAAGAGGTTAACAGGATAATACAAATAACTTTGTATGTGTAAACATAATAAAGAAATTTGTAACAAATGAAAGATAGGGGACTGGTTGGTATTAGTCCCCTGTCAAACAAAAAAGGGAATCAAATGATAATACAAAAAAGCAAAGTAAAGAAAATATTCAATGCTAATGGAGTGCAGCTAGGAGCTGGAGCTATTGAAAGCATAAACAGAGAAATAATAAAAACAATTACAAGAATGGCTAATAAATGTAAAGAAGGCAATGTTAAAAGAATATTACCTGATAATTTCTGGATTGCTCTTGGAGATTACGATTTATATGGGAAAGACTATTAATAAAGAACTTAAGTAAACTGACGCAGAAGACACTAGAGGTATAGAGAAGATGAATCGGTTAACCCCTCGACCTCTTCTGCTGACGTTTAAAGGAAAAACAAACAATGAAAAACGAAGAGTCGTTTGAAGAAGAACTTATGAGAAAGTGTCAATTATTAATTGATACTTTAGATAGAATAATAACAACAAATGCTGACAGCGGTACTCTTAAAAAGATCGCTAGTCAAGCACTAAATCACGTATTAGAAAAGGAATAATAAATGAAAGATACAATACTATGGTATGCTTGGGAAATGTTTACAGGATCAGAAGCTAACGGATGGTGGCTTATGATGTGCGTACTAGCAATCACATTAATAACATTTATATACCAAAACGCAAAGAGAGATAACAAAGTAAATCTTTTACTAAAACATTTCAATATTAAATTTGATGAACAAACTGTTTTAGATAAAGTAAAAAAGTTATTTAACAAATGAATAATAACGAAGAAATAATTAATCTAATTAGAGAGAGACTGGATAAAGGGAAACGAGAATACGGAAAAGAAATTGACATATACGATGGTAGAGACTGGAATAAAGAAGCACTAGAAGAACTATTAGACGCTTGTGTCTACTTATCGGCTAGTATACTTAAAATAATAAAGTCTGACTCAAGACTGATTAATATATTATCAAAAGAAAATAAAGAGGATTAGTATGGCTAAATACATAAATGCAGACTTAAAAACAATTGATAAGTTTGAAGACGTAATGCTATCATCTGATAAGTATACAAAAAACTTTGAAAAATGTTTAGAGTTAGCTGTTAATAAGATATTTGATAAAAAAACCAATAAATCACTTAACATAAAATCAACACTTGGTTATTTTATGAAAAAATATTATTGGTCACACGAGCAAATAGAATCAGACAATCTTCCTATTGATAATATCTGTAGGGATTTTAATATAACAATAGACGAAAAAAGTAATATGTATATATTGTAAAACAACTTAGGGCATAAAAATAAAAACAATTAGGTAATCAACGATGCGAAATAAAATTAGTATAATATCTCTGTGTCGTTGATAGGCAGTTATGCCATTGCCCTATTTAATTAAGGAAGTTTAGCATCCATTAGTACTTGTGGGATTGCANATAAAGGTCAGACCTTTATCTTCCTATAAACCTTAAGGAGAAACAAATGCACTTAGACCCAACAATAATCAGAACCAGAACCTCTACTAGCTTAGTAAAGCTTCTAGGTAAATGTAAAAAGTATTTAACATATAAACAAAACCTCGATACTAAAGAAGCTGATGATCTTCTATATAGAATAGAAAAAGCTGAGAAAGTTCATAAAGAAGAAATGGAAAGAGTCGGTTATAGAAAATATGAAGAATAGAGTGTAACAAAAAGGGGGCGGCTTAGTGCTGCCCTTTTTTTTAAATACTGCCTAAGGCTTCTTCAGCCTCTTCGGCTTGTAATGATCTACGCTTTACCCTTTCAAGTCTTGAATTTACCTTGTTTATTGGCAACCTAAACAATACTTCACCTACTCTTTCAGGTCTTTCATAAATCTGCTTACCCTGCCTTACAGCTCTACCGAATGGGAACATAGTATATGCTGTATAGTCACTAAACTTTTCCCAGTCACCAGTCATAAGCTCTATCATAGCTTCAGGAACTCTAGCTATAGGAGGCTTTAATAAATTAGCAGGACCAAGCTTAGATCCAAAGAAAGCCATATCACGCTCACGTTTATCTCCATATAACCAATCAGCTAATGATTGGATCCAATCATAAGGTGGAGCTAGTGCAGTATCAAATATACTAAACATAAAAGCACCACCTAATGCCATCATAAACATATCAATCATAAACAAATCTTTAAATCTTTCGTACTCTGGTGTTCCATTCCTAAAGCCATAAAGCTTTGCCTGATTGTAAAATTCTTTACGTACTCTTATTGAGTTCCAAACAAATAACTTAAATCTAGATAAAACTTTGCCAGTAGCTGTTCTCATAAAAGCAGGTCTTTGAGCATTTTGATATAAGAACTGCGTATTCTCTATACCCTTTAAAGCCATTTCAAAAACAAAGTCATCTGATATATTTAAATTTTTACCTTCAGGTCCAAACTTATCAACAGCTTGTAACCCATGAGCTATAAAAGCATTCAAACGATTAACTCTTTCAGAATGCTGCATAAAGAAACCACCGTACTTTACCATAGTATCTTTAACACCATAACGATTAACAACCTGAAGTACACTTTCTTCACGTTCCTTACCACGACCCTTAATAGCTTTACTTATGTCACGGGAAAAATCACTAATATTAACACCAGCCTTTTTAAGACCGTTCTTTAAAGGCTCATTATATTCAAATTCATTTTGAATAAAATCATCCATAACACCACGTTCTTTAAGCCACTCAAATAAATCTTTTTTATTTTTAACCTGCGTACCATTAAACAATTTTAGTACAGCTTCTCCCTTATCATTAGATAATAATCTTTCAAATATTTTTTTATCACTAAAAGAATTTCTAAAATTTCTAAATCCAGCACTAGCAATAGTCATCATATTGCCACTAAATATATTAGTAGACCAAGTACCAGTATTGGCTAGTAATGTCATAAGCTCATACTGTGCTTCCATTCTTCCAAAATCGTGTATCTTTCTAGAAAAGTACTCTTTTCTTGCAACCTTATCTTTAGGAGCATCCTTTAAGGTTTTACCAACAAAAGGAACCTTATTCCACTTCTTTGACTGCCAGAGCTTTTCATAAGCCTTAACCATGTTCTGATCAGATGTTAAGTAAAACATATTTCTTTTATCTTTTAAATATAAAGGATCTATGCCTCTTTCTATTTCTATCATTATTTCTTGAGGAAAATAAGACTGGTGTCCAAGTACACTTTGCATATATAATTTAGTGTAATCAGCCCATACATCTACATAATTATTGTAACGTTTACTTTTACTAAACTTCTTTTTCTCAGCTTTGCTTGGCTTGTAATCTTTCATTCTATGCTTCATATTGCTTATTTCATAATCACCTTTAATAGCCACAAGGTTTTTATACCACCCATTAATAAGCTTAGAGTGATAATCTGTAATTACTTCAGGACTTTTATCATAGCCTTTTAAATCAAATAACCTAGCTTCTAATGCACCTATCTTACTATCAAAGCCTAATTCACTTAGCTTTACATCAAGATCTGCGTCTGTTAAATCTCTGTGATCTATAAGATCTTTCATATTAAAAAACTCTGTAGAAAACTGTGCTTTTCTTTCCATTAACTTAATGAATTTTGCCCTAGCCTTGTCCCCTACTTTTTCAGATTCAATCCATTCTTCTGGAGTAATGTTTTTTCTATCTTCAGCATTCTTATCTAAGTATTCTTGTGCAACTTGCTTCTGTAGTTTTAAAGATTCTTTATTAACAGACTTAACAAATTCACGCTGTGCTGCTTCGTTGTGACCAAAATTTTGATGAGGAAAATATTGCTCTGTATTCTTTTCACCTACGCCAGAAAATCTACTTTTACCTAAACGATAGTTTCTAATAAATGTACCCTTATTTATCTTTGAATCTTTTTTAGATTCACGCTCAAAATAATTCATCATTCTTTTTTCATATTCATATCTCTTTAATCCATCAATACCTACTGTTCTAATTAATTCAGAGCTTGTTATGTCTTTATCTAAAACTGTATCTCTAAAATGCTTAAAATCAAATACACCCTCTTTATTCCAACGCATATANTTATTCATNTTGCCCNTAGTATCTTTATACCAAGCATTAAAATTATCATCTAACTTCCAACTACCAGTATTATCAGATACCTTCTCACCTTTAGAATCAAAAGTGTAAATCCATTTACTACCTCCATCTTTAAAAAANCTAGTTAATTCAGCATCTAGTTTNTTCAAAACAGGNGACAGGTTTTCTTTGTTGCCTGATTCTCTAGCATCTATAAGTTCTTTAAACAATTCAGTTCTTTGATTCCTTGTATATTTAGAAAGAATATCACTAATAGGCTTTATAACTATATCAGCTGCGTTTCTATCTTTAGAAACACCACGCTCAGACTTAAGAACATAATTAGATATAGCACCGATAGGAGACATAAACCTGTAAACAGGCTCTCTACGTATTTTACCAGATCCGTGCTTTACAGGAGCATAGTATGTTTTGTATTTATTAATCATACCTTTCATAGCCATTTCACTATCAACAAATCTAGGATCTAAATGCCAATATTTTAATTTAAACTCAAGGTTATTTGGATCGTGAAACTGTTTCATAAATCTATTAATAGCTACAATGTCTTCCATCTTAAGATCTGTAGCACTTCTTGGTATGCCCCTACCAGTTAATTCTCCAGTAAAAAACTTAAACCATTCATTAAAATTCTCAGCTACAAAAGGATTCTCATCTAAAAATTTTCTAAACTTTTTAATCTCTTTTACTTGTGGCTTGTTTATAGCCATCATATCCAAAGCCTTAGATTGTATAACTTTTTCTACTGTGTTAATAACTTCTTTCTTAGGCTTAGAAACAAAAACCTCTGTAGGAATACCAGCTTCAAGTTGCATATCTGCTTCTTTATCTACAGATCTATTATAAACATCTTCTATTTTTGAATAAAATTCACGCCTTGCAAAAGGATCTATACGTTCAGAACCATGTATTAATTTTTGATAATTAATTATAGGATAACCACTCTTTCCCTTGGCACCTGTTATTGGAGAAAGTAAAATAGTATGAAAATACTTCATTAAGGGTTCTGGATTTATATTATATTTATCAGCTAAATCATTAATACGCTTATTACCTAAAGCAATAGCTGTATCTATTTCAGCAGCAGGTACTCTATCTATAATCATTTTATTTAGCTTTTTATTCATCCCCATTATTTGAGGAATAAATTCTTTAATAATATTGCCTTTAATCCCTTTATTTATTAAAGACTGATGTATGTCTAGAAAATGTTTATTTGCGAGCTCTATGGTAGCAATTTGCCCCATTCCTTTGCTATATGATTCCAAAGCAAAAGGTACACGATTTGAATTTAATGCGGTACCTATTTTGCCTAAAGAAGATATTAACATATCACTAGTTAAAATACCCATATGATCATTTATAAAAGTTTGAATTTCTCTATTAGAATAAGAAGCTAACTGCCCTGTTTCAGTAACTTTTGATAAAGCTATTTTATTTATTCTATTTTCATACTCTCCTTTAGTTTCATAATCTTTTTCAGCTTTATTTCTTCTTCGAAAAAATTTTGTATGAGCTGTTTCATGTTCAATTACAAACCTTTCAAATTGTTCGTATGTTTTAAATTGATCTTTTTGTAATGGAAAAACGCCTTTAACCTTTGGCTTTGTCCAAGCTTTTTCTTGGTATTTCTTTTTTAAAAGTTCTCTATCTATAGTAATTATTTTATTTTTTTTATTAACACTTGCAGCAACAGTATCTTTTTCACGCTTTCTGCCAGTAGGTCTGTATTCTATTTTATAACCATTTATTGTTTTTGGAAGAGGATCTTTTTTTGAAATTGCAGAACCTACACCAACTTCAACATCTAAATCTCTGTAAAACTTTTTGTAAGCTTCTTTAAGATTATTAAATCTAAAACTTGCAAAATTTACTCCAGCTTTATTTAACCTTAACGGCAATGAAGTAATGACAGATGTTTTAAAAGCATTATCACCTAAAGCTTTAGCAGATATTTTACTATTAACAAAAGCTAGATCATATATATTCATAGCATCTTTTGGAAATTCATTTACAAGAAGATTTAATTTTTTATCAGCAGGTTGTGTTATATTTGTAATTCTTTTTTGACTTCCATCTAAATAAACATTTGCACTTTCCCCCGGTTCTAACCCTATATAAGATTTCCATTTTAGATCACCAACTATTTTATTGCCTTGCTTTTTTAATGGTTCAGGAGGTTTAAATCCACCTACGGGATTTCTTTGACGACCAAACAAAGGATCTATTCTTTGAGAAGAAATAGTTCTTGTTCTAGACCTAGGTTTAGCAACATTTACTGATTGAGCTAATAGTCCTAAAGAACCATTAAAATTTTCATTAATAATATCTTGATATTTTTTCTCACCAGAACTAATCATTTTACCCGGAGCATATTCAGCAGCAAGTCTAGCTAATCTATGAGCATGACTATCAATTTTATTTGGCTGGAAATACTTTAAAGTTTTACCTATAAGACTTCCTTTTTGCAAAGCTTCAACAATTTTCTGTCGTCTTTCTGGAAAAACTTCTAAATGATCAGTTCCTCTTATCCAATTTTCATAGCTATTATTAGCATCTTCTCTGCTCTCTGCTTTTATAAAACCTTGCTTTCTATACCATTCAGCTCTTTTTGGATCTTTATTAAATACCGCAGGATCAATAAAAGGATTCCCAAAAGTACTTCCTCTCATTGTTTCTATACCTTTATCACTTACTCGAGGAGGTCTAGCTAATTCATAAACATTAACATCAAACATTGAATCAAATAACATATCCCTAAATCTAGTATAAGGAATAACAGTAGGATCGTTACTTGCGTCAGCTGATTTATTTACTATTTTATATATAAGGTCACGAAAGTATTGTTCATTAGGAACGCCTTCAACATTATATTCTTTTAAAGTAACATCGTTTAAATAAGTCTTACCAGATTTAGCATCGTAAAAAGGAAAAGAATAAGAACCTCCTTTTGCTTTTACATAATCAACCCATTGTCTCATTACAACAGCAGAAGACAAACCATAGCCTAACCCGTTTTTACCACTTGCAGCTCCTTGTGCAGCAATGTGTCTGTAAGCTGGTGAAAATTTAAAGGCATTGTAAAACTCAAAATTAGGTTCTTCCTTTTTAACACCTCTAAATCTTTTCAACACTTCTTCAGGCTTGCCTTTTATGATTGCACTTTTTTCATGAAACTGACTATCTAATTCGTTAGCATATTTCTCATTGTATTTCTTTGGGTTGTCAGGATCTAAATGAATCCTTTCATCTGAAATTTTTTCAAAATAATTTCTTAGTTTTTCACTAAAGCCTTGAAATATTTTAATTGAATCAGCATCTTTATCAGCACCACCTAAATAATTATTGTCAAAATGATGAGTAAAAGAACCAGCTCCTCTCTGTCCTGTAAAACCTCTAAACCTAAGAACCCTTGTACCAGACATAGAATCAGCTGGAGTACGTATAACTGTTAAAGAAAAAGTATTTTTCCAGCCTTTATATTCTTTGCTGTTTTTATGCAGTCTTTCAGGATTAGATCTTTTATAATAATTCCAAGCTTCCCCTAATGTAATAGCACCTTTAGTTTTTTTAGTAGCATTTATTTTTGCTACTATATCACGAGGAAGAAACTCTGTACTAATAGGCATCAATCTAAAAGCTTCATCTAAATACAATTCACCTCTATCTAGAGTTCTCCAATCTTCAGCCTTTAAATCTCTACCCTTAGTGTCAGTTGTTATTTTTTCCCTAGGCTGACCCTTTGGTCTTTTTCTAGGATCAATATCAACATAAGCCATTTGATCTGGAGTAAAAGCCTTTAGCCAAGACTTACCACCGTGTTCAACAAATGGATTAGAATATCTTCTAACAAAATATTTTTTTAAAGCATTCCCCCAGTTTTCAATAAACATAGTATTTCTAGTAAAATACTGATCACGCATAGACTCTGATATAGATTTATTTAAATCGTGATATTGCGTATAATCAGAATCAGCATCAAACTCAAAGTCTCTATCAAAGTATCCTTCTTTATCAAGCTTGTTTATTTTGTTCATAAATAAAGCTGTCAATTTAGGATCTTCATTTCTTAAGATTCTTTCAAGAACAAAATCAACTGGAAGTTCAAACACGCCTATATCGTGTCTTTCAAATAAATCTACAAATTCATTTTGAATAGCTTCTTTTTCTTTAGCAGGTATTTTATCAAAAGACTTTAAAACATTGTTATATTCTTCAACTAATTTTTTACCTTTAGCACTTCCTAATACAGAACGATCTAAAACTTCTTTTAAATAAATATCTGCAAAACCAGATGCTTGATCTTTATTAGTCTGACCATAAAGCTGAATAGGAACCTCTTCTCCAATAACTTGTTTATAAGGCTTTTCAAAAGTACCAAGACTTAACTGTAAACTTTCTACTGGCATTTCATATGCTTTTAAATCAGTAGGAAAAATTTCAGTTTGTAAAGTTTGTTTACCTTCTTTTGTTTTAAGCCAACCACGCTGATAACCAATTTCACTTGTTTCATGCAATCCTCTAAGTTTTGCACCACTATCAAAAACAATAGCATCTATATTGTTTTGTTCCATAAACTTATTCCAAACTTCATTAGCCCTTTGTCCATTAGACTTGGTTGCTAGTATACCTAAATTTGTTCTACCTACGATAACAGGTTTATAGTGACCAGCATCAGCATCTAAACCAACGCCTTTTAAACCAGCGTCAAAAAACTTTTGTCTTATAATCATTCCACCATCAGTATCGCTTATGCCAGTCATTCCTTTTACTTTTTGAAATGCATCGTCAGATGCAATAACAATACGCATATTACCATTGGGATTAGTTTGAGCAAAGCTAGATGCAGATACGGGAGTCATTCTATTAGCCAGTAATTGCATTCTTTTATTAACATCAGCTACGCTTTTACCAAAGCCTGATGATAATAACTTACTAACACCTGTAATATCACTGCCTTTAACAAGACCGTTATTAATAGCATCATTCATAACATTAGACACCCATTTACGTTCATGTAAAGTAGTGTCACCAAATATAGGTTTTTCTGCTTCTAAAGATAATTTATAAGACTCAGCTACAGCTTCTCTAACTCTGCTGTTGCCATTAGATAATAAATCAAATAACATTTCTTTTGTTATTTGCTGGTTGCCTATTCTATCTTTAAAAGTAGAAAGCATTAAAACGCCCTTATCCTTTACGCCTGAATAAATATATTGATTCTTTTCAGCTAAAGTATCTTGCATTAAACTAATTTCTTTAGGCTCAAGATTAAACTTTATATCTTGACCTTCCATACGATGACTTAATATTTTATTAGGAACACCTTTAGAATCTATGTAATGAGTTAAAAATTGAAAGCCTTCCCCTAATTTATTTAAAGGAAGTTCTATATATCTCTCACCAATTGTAACATTATTTATTTCTTCCCCTTTAAACTTTAAATATCTTGGCATATTAACTTTATCATCAAACTTAATAGCTATTACTTCATTCATAGGTTCAGCATCTCGTAGAAAATGTGACCTTAATCTAGCTTCAGCCTCAGAACCTATTTGTTTAAAATAAGGTTTATCTTTAACTCTTCCTTTTGTATCTGGTATTAATCCTCTTGGTTCGGTTCCTCTTATGTATATATGTTTATCATCGCCAGCTGTATGCTTTAATATATAATGGTTTTCAAATTTTACTATCTCATTCGCAAAGTTTACACCCCCACCTTCTCCTTTTTTTATAGAAGCTAATTGTTCTCTTGCTTGTGATAAATTATCGACAACCCAAACATCTTGAAAATCTCCAGTTTTGTCCTTTGTCTTTGGGTTTTCATACATATCAACTTTCACATCATATATTTTTTTTCCTCTGCCACTTACCTGATCCTCACCAACAACTTTTTTAATATTTTGTATAAATAATTCTGGATCTGGTTTGTTGTTTACAATGCTTTTATCTCTGGCTTTCTCCATAGCTTCAGCGAATCTTCCAATATCAGGATATAATTTTTTATCTGCTTTTTCATAAAAACCTTTAGCTAGATTTACAATCTTTTGTCTTCTTATTTCAACTGGATCGTGAAAGTCTTCATTCTGTGGATTAGCTACAGCATTTTCACGGATTACAGCTTCTACAAATTTCTGCCTAGAAAGTTCATCTTGTAACCTAGAAGCTTGTTTTCTGTAAAATCTATTTATATCTTTCTGATCGTATCCTTCTTTTTTATGCTTATTAAAATGAGCTTCAGCTTTTGCTTTCCAAGGAGTATTTGGAAAAAATCTTTCTAAGAAACTTAGAGACATTCCTGAAGAACCAGCTAAATTTTGAGAATTTTCTTTAATGTTACCAGCTTCGTGTTCGTTAAGTATATACTCTCTAGTTTTTTCAGTATACTCTTTAAAATCTTTAGAAGACTCTGGATCTAAATTTTCACTTTGTGGTCTTTCTGGCTTAACAATCCATTCTTGAGCTGCTGCTTTATAAGCAGGTCTTGTATTATATCCAAAAAAACCACCTAATAGATATTCATATATTTGCATCTCTGTAGGTTCATTACGCAATGTAGTTGGTAAACCAGTAACCATAGAACCTAATCCAGTACGTAATATCTTCTCAGCTCTATCTATTTGTTGAGGAGTTCCTTTAAACAAATTACCTAAAGAAACAAAATTACCTATACCACCAAAAGCACCACCAGCTATAGCACCACCTATATAGCTATCAACAATAGCATCTGTCCCTTTCCAAACACTACTTACAGCACTAGCAGATGCTAAGCCTAAAGCTTCTTCTGCTATAGCTCTAGTTCTAGCTCCTCTTGCTAAAAAGTCCATAGACTCTAAACCAGTTTTCTGAAGTTGTTTATCTATTAATCTTTTTGTAGCTCTTGAAGCTAACATAGGAACAGCTATAGCATCTAATCTATCTATACCTGCTATAGTAGCCTTAGTTATAGTACCACCCAATACTTTCTTCATTTTAGTACCAGTTAACTTAGATGTAATCTTAGCTAACCCATATATAGGAGCTTTCATAATACCGGGAGCAAAACCAGCAAGATGACCAAGCTGTCTAAAAATAGCTTCACCAGTATTGCGTGGTTCTTTAGGTATTAAATCTAATGTAGTTAAACCTTCAACAAAACCAGCCGTTGCTTGTTGAAGTGCTCTTGTTACAGAAAAAGGACTTTGTTTACGTTTAAACTCTATTAAGTTATCAGCAGCCAAACGCTCAAGTTCGTCTAACTGATCTTGATTAAACATATCAGGATTAGCTCTGTACTGACTAATTAAACCCTGTACTTTTTGAGCTTCATATGGAGAAGGCATTAAGCTAACTCAGTTGTATACTTTCTATTTTCCCAATCAAATATATCTAATCCTTCTTTTCTTGCATCCCTAAAAGCATCTCTAAAAGATTGAGCCTTAGTGCTTTGCTTTGGATAAATAGGATACATATTCTTATCATGTCTTAAGGGACCCATAGGGATCGAAGGTCCCGGAACGTTTGATGGTCCTTGAAGGGTTGAGGGTCTTGAAGAAGTTGACCAAGCCGAAGAAAGTGGCGATGGAGATTCTTTAAAAGGTCTTGCAACTTTACTAATAAAACTTTTAAACTTTTTAGTCTTTGTGGGTTTTTCTGAAATTGATTCTTTATCAGAAATATATTTTAATACATTTTCTTTCATTTTATCTGCTGTAGTATCATAAGCGTGCTCATCAAACCAAGGGTGATAAGCTCTAGTGCCTCCTGTCCAGTGTTCGTCATCTCTGTTCCAAAAAGGAGTACCAGTACTTTTAGGATCATTAGAATATTCAGTTTGTTGAGTAGCTCTATTCTCATTCCACCAATTACTAAAACGATTATCTCCGGGAAGAGTTGGTCTTCTACCTGCTGGATGAAATGAAGGAAGCCATCCACCTAAAGCCATATCTGCTTTTATATAAGGATTAATTTTCTCTGGATTCCCCCGATCCCTAGCTTGATGACCAGCAAAATAATGAAGAATTTCATGAGGCAAGGATCCTTCACCTCCTTCTGGATAATGTATCTCCCCAGCCCCCCACGGATCACCGACAGGCAAACCAGATCCCCTATAAAAAGCACCTACATTTTTATGGGCATCATGTTTTCCAGTTTCTTTTTTCCATGAGTCTTCTGAATGAACTTGTTGTTTAATATTACCTGCTCTTACATCTGCTAATAAATCATCATATGTTTTTGTTATAGAAGGTCTTTGACGTACCCAATCTTTTAAAAGACCTTCATTCGCCATTGTAAGCTGTAGTAGATTAGTATAATCTGGTGGCATTAAAAACCTGCCCTTACACCCATATTAATAACATTTGGATTACCAGCTGTAAGTTGTAATAATGGGTTGCCAGATCCTCTCCTCCAAGCTGCACTCATCATATCTAAAAAGCCGGGTCCAAACTGACCACTACCTCGTAAACCAGTTTCATAAGTATTTTTAGCTGTTTTATAAACACGCCCTGCTCCTTCAGCTCCTCTTTCAAAAACACCTCCGGGTCTTACAGCACTCTGAAGACCTCTCTTTGCTGCACTAGCTCCCCTAGCTCCATAACCCAATCCTTTTCCAACCATAGACCCTACAGCAGCAGGATTAGATAAAGCTAATAAACCACCTGCAGCCAAAGGTATTCCAGTTCCTAAACCACCTGCAATTCTTTCTGATTTTGTTTCTCCAAATACAGATTCACCTCTTGATCTTGGTCGCCATTCATTAGGCAACATACCAAGCATAGCTGTATCTGCTAAATCAAAAGCAAATTTTTTCAAAGGTTTTGATTCTCTAGCAAATTTAAAACCATATTGTTTAGCCAACATAGCTATTTGTTCAGCTTGCCTATCCGTAAACTGTCTTGGGTCGTTTTCGTATTGGTACATTAAAGACTGTATTAATAATGGATTCATTATTGTCCTCCATAGGGTTGATTCATTTCTTGGTTAAGAACAGATTGAAGAGTAAACTGTCCAGTGCCTTGAGTATAAGGCATTAATGAAGACATTAAAGATAATTCTTGAGGAGTTTTTAATTTGCCAATAAGACTAGGATCAATCATAGGAGGTTCAAATCCTGAACTTTTACGCATTCTTTTAGCTGCTTCTCTTGTATCTGTTGCACGAAAAGCTTCTCCTGTTTTTGGATCACTGTAAGCTAACCAAGGCATTGCTTGCCTTAACCAGCTATCATCTAATTTATTTTGAATCTTAGCTATTTCGCCTTCTTCTTGAGACATTTTTAATTGTTGTTGAGCTATACCTTGAGTAATATCCTTTTGTCTTTTAGACTCTGCTAATTGTCTAGCTTCACCCCTATCAAATCTGCCTTGAACTCTTTCAAATTCTTTATCTCTTTGTACAATTTGTCTATTAAATTGTCTAGCATTTTCTTGTAAACGTCTATTAGACATTACATAATTTAGTAATGTATCTTGAAGTGTTTTAGATACTTCAAAGCCTACTAGTGCTGGATCTATTGCCATAATATACTCCTATTAATTTTTTTAATCATATGGATCACTTGGATCAAAACCATCGTCTTGATCGCCCTGATCAAAAACATCTTTACTCACCCAAGAAGAACCATCGTAATACCAAGTTGATCCCTGATTATCATAAGCATCTCCATATACAGGAGAATCAGGTGGTTGCCAAGTTGGATTTGTTGTATTTGGTGTTCGACCCGTTGGATCAAATCCACCCGGAGTAACTGTAAGCTCTCCAGCTTCTCCTGATGCTATCAAGTTACCTAAGGCACTAGTTAAAGCATCTTGGTATCTATATTGTTCTTGAAGAACATCGCTCTTATAACCAGATACNCCTTGTTGTACAGCTGATTCATAAGCACCTCTTGCTTGACCAACTGCTTGTTGTTGTCCATACTGGGCTCTCCCAAAACCACCACCCATAGTTCCAGCTAACCCTTGATTTCCAGTCATTCCAAGTAAATTCTGTCTTCCTGTAAGTGCTTGACCTTGCATACCAAAACCAAGCTCAGATCTTGCTTGTCCAATTTTTTGTTCCATTTGTCCCGGATCTGGTAAGAAAACTCTTGATTCATCATCTAAACCAGAAACATCTATATTAGCAAAAGACTTTAAAAAGCCTTCAGCTGAATCCCAATTAGCTGGAGGTACTCCACCAGCAGGTGTAGAAAACCAATCGGGACTATAATTATTATTAGTATTATAATTTTGATTTCCAGAACTAGGTTGGCTAGGTTGATTAGGACCAGCTGCGTAATTATTTTGATAGGGATCGTATGCCATAATTAACCTCCTGCTCCAAACATCAACCTTCTTGCATTATAAGGAATAAAAGGCTGTCGTGCGATTCCAGACATACTTCCTTTATTCTTAGAAGTGGCTTGTTGTTGAGCTACTTGTTTAGCTATTCCAACTAAAGGATTAGAACTAGAATTAAAATTTGTTAACCCAAAAGGATCTAATTCATTTTGATATGAATCGTATTGCAGTGCTCCTTCTCCTTGAGGAGAGCCTGTACCAAGAATTTGATCAAATACGTTATCTGCAGTTTGAGTTCCTGATGTAAAAGACGTTGGATCACCTATAGGAGTTGTATAGGGATCTGTAGGTGCTACATTAGAAAAAGCGTCTGATTTAGCTTTTGATATATTTAACATATTATTAGGTTGTTTAATAGGGACTGGAGGAGTTGCAACAGAAGGAGCTGGAAATTGAGAATAACCCATTAATTCTGTAGGTGGTCCTTGAAATTGACTTAACGTATCTACTGGTGCAGAAACTTGAGGTGCTTGTTGAAATAAAGTACCCCCAGTTGGATCACCAAGGGGATTGTAAGCTTGTGCTCCAGCTAAATTCACTTGAGGTATAACAGGTCCTGCTGCTCCACCACCAAACATCTTAGAAGCACCACTACGCATATCCATTCTTAAACCTTGAGCTGCAGTAGGATTTGCATAAGCCATTGAAGCTGCTTTTATACCAGTATTAATAGCTTGAGATGATATAGCATTATTTAATTGTGTTTGAAAGTCTCCTATGTTCCTTCTGTACTTAGATTGAACATCACTTGAAAATTCTTTTTCTCTACCTGATATAGCACTTGTATTCATACCAATTGGAACAGCATCAGATTGTCTTCCATCACCTATTTCTAAACCAGCTCTTGCTCCAAAAAGAGAACCTGCTGACGCTCCTAAACCAGTAGCTAGTGCAAGACTTGCTCCACCTGTCCAAGGAGATGCAGCTAGAGCTAATAAACCTCCTGCTGCTCCACCTAACATTCCCAACCCAGAAGACCAAGCACCTGCTTTCTTTCTTCTTTTTTGTTCTTCCGCTTGTACTTTATCAAGATTCTCTTGAGTACGTCTCATTTGTTGAGATAAGAATAAATTTTGTACTGACATACTAAACCTCTTTTATAGGTATTTGATACAATGTACCATTTATATAAACTTTTAAACTAGCATCTGGTAAACCATCCCATGCCATTATATTTCCACCAACATCTTCTTGAGTATCAATGCTAATAGTTAAACCTGAACCTGTATTTCTAGAACTAATCGTAGCTCCTTTAAACTTTAAATTCTTTTTAATTGTTAAATTCTTTTCTACAACATGACTTCCATCATGACTCATCTCAGACTTCCACAATAAACCTTTTTCTTTTCTATATCTAGCAAGCTTATTGTCCTTATTAAGATACAGAACTTCCTCACCTTCACGCAAGGCTTGTATTGAAGGCTGAGTCTTAGATATTTTTATTTTATCTTGCTTTATATTAGTTAATCTTCTAGCTATCCTGTCCACTATGTTGTTCTCTTTTTAATTATTCTATATTCAATACTAATATCATTAATCCAAACAACAGGATCTTGACTGCTTGAATCGTATTTTATTTGAAGCTTCTCACAGGAAATAGGAGAAGCTGGAGCTATTTTTACAGTAGCCCAATCTTGTCCACTACTACCAGTTGCAGCTATAGTATTATTTAGTGCTGTAGTCCCATCATAAGTTACCGCTGTAAAATCATTAGTTATATCTTCATCTGATTTATAAGTAATATAAACAGCATATACTTTCTTCATAGATGAAGGATCTCCAAAGTCAATCATTTTTGTTGTAAGCTTTGAATTTGTTTTCTTTGAGTAAGGTCTTGGATAAGAAGCTGTATTTCTATCAAATGTATATATATCAGATTGACTACCTGCATCGTGAGCTATATATATATTATCACCAGTTATTACGCTGTTAGTTATTCCATCATTTGCATCAGGAACAAAATCTTTTATATATGTAAAAGATTGATTTTTTAAATTACACATATAAGCATCACCATTGTCACTTGTCCTTTTAATAACATAAGCCAAAGACTCTTGACCGTCATAAATAATAGCACTTTCAGTATCTAAATGACTACTCCAATCACTATCTGATATTTTATTTTCTGATAAATTTATAGCACTCTTACCATTGTATAAAAATAATCCATTTGGATTTGCAAATATAATTCCATACTGAGTTTTTTTAACAAGTTGAGGGTTTCTTACGCCCATATATCTTAAGCTTTCTTCCATAAACCAAGAAGAATCATCGGGTGAAGCTATATTAATTATATCTAAAGTAAATCTTTTAAAAGCCAATAGACGATCACCAAATGAATCTATAGCCGTATACCAATCTGCATCTCCTTTGGCTGCTTCTATATAATTAATAGAAGGAAATGTATCATACCTATTAGGCATTGAATACATAATTCTATCAGGTTTACTAACAACATTTGCATAAACTTTAGCTATTCCTTGTTCTTCATCTTTAATTGAAACATTACAAATAAAAGCTCTATTATTTGCAATGCAAGCATCTTTCCAGTTCTCACCTGCGTCTCCTAAAGCATTGCTAAATATATCAGAACTATAACCATTAATAACTTCATATGTAAGTAGACCCAATTCTTTAACAACAAAATTAGCTGATGCTGTGGCTGTTGGGCAATTAAAAGTAGTACTACTAGCATCGTGCCAAACTGTATACTCATCTGAAAATTTAGTTCTACAGCCTTTCGATAAATCTATATCAACTAACATAATCCATTCCGAATCAGTTCCTTGTTCTCTAATATATATTCTACCACCACTTAACCTAGGATCNTAAGCTCCTTTAGCTGTTACATTTAAAGATAAAGACTGTAAATCATTTGCAGCTGCTATTGTATGTGTATTTGTATANTTAAGCGGAAGAGACTCTTGATTTCCATCATATATAAATGTACTTGCACATTCATAAACACCTGCAGGTATAGCTCCGGGTGCATCGGTATCTGTAATTATATTAAGATTAAAACCAAGTCCTGCACTTGACGGGTATGTAGTATAATTAGCAGGGGTGTCTGTAGATGCTGAAAGTAAAATTTTGCTAGTTGGCGGTGCTAATGTATTATCTTTAGCATAATATCCTTGATAGTTATCAGTATTACCAGATGTGCCAATTGAAGCATCCCAACTGAAATGCTGTCTTTGAATGTATCCATACCATTTTATAGCAGAAGCGTTATTTGATACAGTATCGCAACAACGTATAGCTTCATCTACTTGATAGTATAAAACTTTAGAATTAACACCAGTAGCAGTAGAGTTTAATGTTATTGAATCTNCTTCCCATTTAGTACCAGCTGTATAACGAGAAAAAGTATCTATCTTATGCTCATCAGGATGAGCTAATAAAGTTATCGCATCNCCATATGCGTTTCCTTTAAAAGTACCATGCCATCCATTTAAGTAAGTTGTACCACCTANTACNTCCATGTCATGTTGAATGGATCTATTTAATATAAGATTATTGCCACTATGACCAACAACTTTATAATAACCCTGTCCACCAAAATCAGCACCCCCGTTCAATTGACTTCCCATACTAAATTCTAAATCTGCACCAACTGGAAAAGAAGCAGTTAAATCAACAGCGGCACCAGCTGATGCTCCTGAAATGCCCCTAGCTCCTAGGACTACATCATCTATTCCTCCTATCATATAGAACCCACGTTCACTTCCACCTGCTCCAGAAGGTGTACCATCTGCAGCTTCAAATGCAACAGTAACTCCATCTCTAATTCTATCAGTCTCAAAATATCCTAAACCATAATTAGGTTCTAAGTGATCTATATGACTTGTACTATAAGTACCAGTACCCAATCTTCCATTTATACTTATGTCAAATGTAGGAGTAAGGCAACCGAACTTATTAAACATAAAATTCTGAACATCTGCTACTTCATTATTTTTAATATCAGATTCATCTTGTAGTGTATTTAAACCGCCACTAAAGTCTCTTAATTGGTATACTTGTTTAGGCACTAATTATTTTACCTCCATAAGCAGTAACTCCATCAACTATATCAAGAACAACAATGTTAAAATTGTTATTAGTGAATATATCTATAATACCAACATTGTGACTCCAGTTTGTAGGTCTTCCTTTTAAAAAATCTTTTTCCATTTTACTTAAGCATCCCATTGAATACGCCATGTGTGCTCCATCAATGTGTTGCACGGTTGATTTTTGACTGTCATGAGTGTGCCCGTAGATAATGTTACATCCCATTTGCAAGGCGTGAGTTCTGGCATGATGTACTCCACTATAGTGACCTCCGTGATAGACGTACAACTTGCTTCCAAGGAGTTTAAATACTTTACCATACTTATGCCATTCATACCCTCGTTCCTTTATTTTAAAAGCTTCATAGGAAGAAAGATGAGACATGAAAGGATTCTCTTCCACGAAATTGTCAAACCAAAGTTCGTGATTACCTTGTGCCATAATTTTCTTTTTACACTTAACATCTTTTAAAACCTTATCTATTCTATCTAAACCAGAGTTAACATAATTTACTTCTTCCCAAATATCAGGAAGTTGATATTCAAGAGGTGGTCGTTTCCTCTTTTTCCATTTCCAATGAGAGACACTTTCACCTTCTACAAAATCTCCAAGACATAAAAAAGCATTAGGCTTTACTTCTTTTATTACATTTAAAGCACAAGAAAAAGCTTTTTCGTCTTCTTTTGGAAAGTGAATATCTGGGAAAACCACTACCTGATGTTTGATCTTCAAACGTAACTCCTATTATCATTATTATTCTTTTATTTCAACATGAACTAAATCATCAAAACTATTATCTGTTATATCGCCATCGTTATCCCAATCTCCACCCCAACGGATATTGACACCAAGCTGCTGTCCTATTCCACGTATCATTCCACCCATATAATGAAAGCCTTCACGATTTTCCCAATCAATTGGATAAGGGGAAAGATCTACAGCCTTACCCTCCATATGCTTAGAGTATTTGACTTTAGTAGCTCCTTTTGCTAGAAGCTCTTTCTGTCTTTTCTCACTTCGCAATCCTTCAATTATAGTTACATCCATAATTTTTATAAGCTCATTTAGAACATTTATTAATCTAACATCTACACCTTTTAGACGTTCTCTAGATCTTTTCCCAAATTTATACATTCTAAAATTTCCACACTAGCTTAACGAGAGCCATAATAACATCCATACACTCTTTAGCCAATTGCTCTCTTTCTTTCTCTGAGATTTTTCCATCCTTAGACGCATCTTTATATTTCTGAGCCACATCCTTTAACTCCTTTACTACGATACGGTACTTTTGAGCAACCATTGTGCCCATAATCGTAAATACCAAAACCATAGCATATGCAAAATTAGTCCAGTTCATCCAATCCATTTGTTACTCCAACTTATTATTAAGGTTACTATTGCCATACCACCTAGCATATAATTACGCCAGTTCTCTAAAGATCTAGTCCTGTTATTTAAAGCCTTTAATTGATCTTTAATATCAGGAAGTTCTCTATTAAGTATAGTCTCAATTCTTATAAGTCTATCTTTTAGATCTGCTCTATAAANGTCTGTTGATTCATAGTCCATTATCTATTACTATTGCCTCCATTGATTCTACCAGACATGTAAGATACTTTATCTGATAGCTCATTTAATTCTTTAGTTATATCTTCCCTATGTCTAAGAGATGTATCGTCTGATTTATTCCATCTATCTAACATTTTTAAAACAATTCCTTCTAAGTTTTCTAATGTTTCAGATTGTCCTTTATTTTCTATTTGTAAGTCTTGAATAGCCTTACCTTGATCCTCTGCTCTCTTAGCGTTCTGATATACCATAAAGACAAACATTGCCCCAACTACACCAATCATTCCTGCTTCGGAATAAACTGCTAAAAATTGTTCCATTAATTCTTACCATTACCTCTTATTATAGATTCTACCTTTGCACAAACTTCCATAAAGCCAATTACTTTAACTTCTTCTTTTTTCGCCAACTTAACGGATTTAGGTTTAAGTCTATTTTCTTTTGGTACCATTCTAGTTCTTCCTCCATTTTTTCATATCTAATACGTTCTTCAGATATATGTTTTGAAATAAGCTCGGATATTTGATCATTAGCTTCAGCCACGCTTTGTTCCAATATTGTGATCCTATTTTCAATATGCCAAGCTCCGTAAATAATCCCACCAACAAATACCAAGAGCTGACCAAGCCACTTAATATTAATATTGAGGGCGAGATTGTCATCAATGACATCGCCTCGTATGCTTCTAGCGGTTTTAGGCTTTCCATCTATAGACCCATTAGCCATCTAATCACCATAGTAAAAGCGAATACAAATCCTACAACACCTAACCAAAAGTATATTTCCTTATCTTCGTACACTTTTTATATCCTCATATTTATGATGATAGTAACACCAGTTAGTACCTTCATATAAATCAGTATACCAATGTACTACAGAATCTTGATCTACAATTTCACTAAAGATAGTAGAATAATGCGTAGAGTCTGGAGCAACTTGGTTTCCCAATAAAGATGAATTAGAGCAGCTAATAAAGAATGTAGCTATTACCATAGATAATAAGAATACAATATATGTACAAATGTAAAACTTTATATCGCTTTTTGGATTACTAAACATCTTCTTTAATTAACTCTTCCTTTTCAATGTCTTCTTTTAATGCGTCTAAGAAAGCCTGCTTNCCAAAACGCAACTGAGTAAGATTNAACTCTGAACTATTTATCTTTCTGTCTAAATCAGATANATGATTAATCATTGTTTTCTGATTATCACTTAGTTCTGATTCTTTGAATACTTTTCCAAAGATAGTTATTGTTTTGTCTTCAGGCTGTTCTTTTTGTTTTTTAGCCATTATTAACTCCTATTTGTTATTAGTTATATTTATTTTTAGGCATTAACCTTCTAAAGCCTCTACTCTCTTAGTCAAAGCATCTACTTGTGCAGATAATTCTTTAATCGCTGAAACATACATCGTATCTTTTTCAGTAATTTTTGAAATATAGTATTCATCACCATCGCTTTTTATAGTATCATAAAAATCATCTTCAGAAGTTGCAGTTTCTTTTCTAGTATAAAATGAATCAACTTTTTCAACTTCTTGAGCGATAAATCCTCTCTGAGTTCCCTCTCTTAATTTTGTTGCAACTTTATGCTCAAAGGTTACGGGGCGAAGAGCGTTTACTACAGCAAGACCACCACTATAATCTTTAATATTTTTCTTAAATC
>JGI25133J35611_10000214_pt1 | contig 33077 bp, 30 predicted proteins | sample ETNvirenome_6_85_FD_35611 | JGI IMG/M metagenome (IMG submission 35611) | reverse complement strand
CTCATTAATTTGATTGTATATTTATAGCAATCAATAAAAATTATTATTGATGTAGGTTGGGTTGAGTTTTACGAAACCCAACGTATTTGATAACCAGCAGATCAGTTTTATTCGCCGCACATGTTGGGTTTCGTTTCACTCTACCCAACCTACAACGTCCTTGTCGCAAATCTATAAGCCCACTCGGGCAGCTAAAAGCTGACAGCTCCCAACTGACAGCTATTTCTTAATAATCGTCACTTTCGGCTTATCGTAGTCACTGTAATCAATACTTACTATGTAGGTGCCTTTTATTGCAGGCGAGTAACTGAAGTAATTATAAATAGTATTACAGTCTGCAAGTACGGGTTGGCCGAGCGTTAGTTTTTGTCCTGCTGGTTGGGCATCGCTGTAGCCGCAGTTGTAGCCTTCACTAAAATCGGCATCGGCTATTTTAAATTCGTACACTTTACCTGGGGTACTAAATTTAACTTCTGCTTGGTAAAGCGCGCCGCCTACTGGCATAAACTGGTACTGAGGCTCTGCATCCCAAAGCGTAAAATCGCCTCTTAGGTAAACTGTTTTATCCAGCTCTTGCTGTCGCAGTACGTCGTTAATAGACACTTGGCTAGTACACGCTGTGAGTAAGCCGGCAATGGCAAGCGTTAAAATTCGTTTCATTGGCATCATTAATGGGTTTCCTTCGTTCTGTTAAAACTAAAAAGCCAGCAATACGCTGGCTTTTTATTGGCTTAAGCGGTGTTATTTTTGTAGTACAGATATATCTGCAATATCTAAAAATAAGCGGCTTAACTGGCTTAATAGTGCGAGGCGATTTTGCTTTACAGCTTCATCGTCGGCCATAACCATGACGTTGTCAAAAAAGTTATCAACACTTTGGCGAATACCAGCCAATTGGCTTAATGCCTCTTGGTAGTTTCCATCGGCGTAAAGTGGTGCAAGCTCAGTTGCAAATTTTGCTACTTGTGATGCTAATACTTTTTCAGCGTCATCGCTTAATAGGCTCTCATCAACATCACCTTCGGTGGTAATGTTATTTTTAGCTAGTATGTTACCTACACGCTTATTCGCTGCTGCAAGCGCTTCTGCGGCGTCTAACGTACGGAAGTGGCTTACTGCTTTAACACGACGGTCAAAGTCAGTAGGTTTAGTAGGACGACGTGCCAGTACTGCCTGAATAACATCTACTTCAATGCCTTCGTCTTGATACCATGCGCGGAAGCGCCCTAGCATAAAGCCAAATACGTCGGTTGATACATTTAGGTTAGTAAGCTTTTCACCAAACAGTGTTTGTGCTTTTGCTACTAGGTCTAAAATATCAAGCGGTAGCTCTTTTTCTACCATGATGCGCAATGCACCAATGGCAGCACGACGAAGTGCAAATGGGTCTTTGTCACCTTTAGGTGCTTGGCCTATACCAAAAATACCCACCAGCGTATCAAACTTATCTGCAATTGCTACTGCACAGCTGATTAGGTTTGTAGGTAAATTGTCACCTGCAAAACGCGGCATGTATTGCTCGTTTTGTGCAATAGCTACATCTTCTGCTTCGCCATCAAAGCGTGCATAGTGCATACCCATTACACCTTGCACGTCGGTAAATTCCATTACCATTTCGGTCATTAAGTCTGTCTTACTTAATAGGCCAGCACGTTTTGCAAGGTCTTTGTCGGCACCAAGTTGCTCTGCAATGTAGCCGGCAAGTTCGCTAATACGTACAGATTTATCTTTAAGCGTACCTAACTGCTTTTGGAATAAAACAGTATCAAGTGATTCTAGGCGGCTTTCTAGGGTTTTCTTTTTATCTGTTTCAAAGAAGAACTGCGCATCAGCTAAACGTGGGCGCACTACTTTTTCGTTACCAGATATAACCACACTTGGATCTTTACTTTCGATGTTAGATACAAACAAAAACTTATTTAAAAGTTTGCCGTTTTTATCTAATAGCGGGAAGTATTTTTGATCGTCCTTCATGGTGTAAATTAGCGCTTCGGCAGGTACATCTAAAAATGCTTCTTCAAATGTTGCCGTTAACGTTACTGGCCACTCTACTAGTGAAGTAACTTCTTCTAATAAGTCTTCATCCATTGCAACAACCGCATTCACTGCGCTTGCCGCTTCTTCTATTTGTGCACGGATTTGCGCTTTACGTTGTTCGTAATCAGCAATAACGTAGGCTGATTTTAATACGTCGAACACGTCATCAGCATGGTTAATGGTGATTTTTTCTGGATGATGAAAACGGTGGCCTTGTAACTGATTAGTTACTTGCTTACCTAAAATTTCGCCTTCAATAAGTTCATCACCAAATAAAATAGTTACGGTATGAACTGGGCGAATAAATTGTGTTTTATTCGCGCCCCAACGCATTGGCTTAGGTATTGGCAGCTTTGCTAACGACTTTGCAATGGCATCGCTCATCAGCGTTTTGGTTTCTTGTCCTGCTACTTTAGCAATATGTAAAAGCCAAGCGCCTTTGTCGGTCTCAAGAGTTTGTGCTTCACTTACGTCAATACCACAACCACGTGCCCAACCCATTGCTGCTTTAGTTGGGTTACCTTCGCTATCGAACGCTGCTTTAGTTGCAGGGCCACGCTTTTCTACTTCTTTATCTTGCTGCTTTGCTTCAAGCGCTTTTACTTGTAAACCTAAACGACGAGGCGATGCATACCAGCTTACGCCTTCATGCCCAAGCTCTAGTGTTTCAAGCTCTGCAGTTAAGTTTGCGGCAAAGGCTTCTGCCAATTTACGCAGTGCTTTTGGTGGCAGCTCTTCGGTGCCAATTTCTACTAATAAATTTTGTGCTGACATGCTTACTTATCCTTACACAGCGGGAAACCAAGCGCTTCACGTGCATCGTAATAACTTTGTGCACACGCTTTTGATAACGCTCGAACGCGTAAAATATAACGCTGACGTTCGGTTACTGAGATTGCATGGCGCGCATCGAGTAAGTTAAACGCGTGCGATGCTTTCATTACTTGCTCGTAAGCAGGTAGTGGTAAATTTGCTTCAATTAGCTTTTGGCTCTCAGCTTCACACTTATCAAACTGTGCAAATAAGTCATCTACGTTTGCGTGTTCAAAGTTGTAAGTAGATTGTTCTACTTCATTTTGATGGAATACATCGCCGTAAGTTACACGCCCTAATGGACCGTCTGCCCATACTAGGTCGTAAATACTGTCTACGCCTTGAATGTACATTGCTAAACGCTCTAGGCCGTAGGTAATTTCACCGGTTACAGGAGAGCACTCTAAGCCCCCTACTTGCTGAAAGTAAGTAAACTGCGTTACTTCCATACCGTTTAGCCAAATCTCCCAACCTAAGCCCCATGCGCCTAGTGTTGGCGATTCCCAGTTATCTTCTACAAAGCGTACTTCGTGCGTTAGGGTATCAATTCCCATCGCTTCTAGTGAGCCTAGGTAAAGCTCTTGAATGTTATCTGGTGATGGCTTTAAAACTACCTGAAATTGGTAGTAATGTTGTAAGCGATTAGGGTTTTCGCCGTAGCGGCCATCGGTAGGACGGCGACACGGTTGTACGTATGCGCTCGACATTGGCTCAGGGCCAATAGATTTTAAGAATGTTTGCGGGTGAAATGTCCCTGCGCCCACTTCCATATCAAGTGGTTGAATAATGACACAGCCTTGCTGCGCCCAATAATCCTGTAAAGCCAGGATCAAACCTTGAAAGGTTTTAACGTCATATTTTTGCATATTTGGCTTTTTACTATCTGAAAGTAGCGTGAAAATTACCCTCAGTATACCTTGTGCACACGCAGGTTTTAAGCAGTTTGTGCGGTTGTTAAAATAAAAAAGGAGCCATTAGGCTCCTTTTAAGATGTAAGTATAATTTTTTACACGTCTAAGTTAACTACGCGAAGTGCATTGGTTTCTATAAACTCACGACGAGGCTCAACTTGATCGCCCATTAATGTTGCAAACAATTGATCTGCCGCTACAGCATCTTCAATTGTTACTTGTAACATACGACGAGCTGAAGGATCCATTGTGGTTTCCCACAGTTGGCTAGGGTTCATTTCGCCTAATCCTTTATAGCGCTGAATATAGATCCCGCGCTTAGATTCTGCGATCAACCATTCCAAAGCATCCACAAAGTTATCAACAGGTTTTGTTTTCTCACCACGTTGAACATATGCGCCTTCTTTTAAGATGTTTGCGATCTTCGTGCCAGTCACAGCAATGCGTTGGTAGTCGCGCGAGGCGATAAAGTCGTAATGTAATACGTGTGCTTTATCCACACCGTGCTGACGAATATTCACAACCGGGAAGTACAAGTTGCGCTCTGCATCATGCTCAGTACCCGCATGGAAAATTGTCGCATCTTCATCACGTTCAACTAAGTCATCAACAAGCTCTTTAGTCCACTCAATTACTTTAGCTTCGTTAGATAAGTCTTCTACTTTTAACTCGCTTTGGTAAATCAAACGTTCCATTACCGTGTTAGGGTATTTACGCTTTAAGCGCTCAATGACTTTAACTGTGTTTTGGTAATCTTGTACTATTTGCTCAAGCGCTTCACCTTCAATTGCACTTGCATCTTCGCTTGTGTAAAGCGCTGCATTATTTAGTGCAAGTGATGTTAGGTACTCAACAAGTGCAGGATCGTCTTTAATGTAACGCTCTTGCTTACCTTTTTTCACTTTATAAAGTGGCGGTTGTGCAATGTAAATATAACCACGCTCAACAATTTCTGGCATTTGGCGATAGAAGAACGTTAGTAGCAATGTACGAATGTGAGAGCCATCCACGTCCGCATCGGTCATGATAATGATGCTGTGGTAACGTAGTTTTTCTGGGTCATATTCATCACGGCCAATACCACAACCTAGGGCTGTTATTAGCGTTGCTACTTCTTGTGAAGAAAGCATCTTATCAAAGCGTGCTTTCTCTACGTTCAAGATTTTACCTTTAAGTGGTAAAATTGCTTGGTTTTTACGATTACGACCCTGCTTGGCTGAACCGCCAGCTGAGTCACCCTCCACTATGTATAGTTCAGATAATGATGGGTCTTTTTCTTGGCAGTCTGCTAATTTACCAGGTAAACCTGCTAAATCCATAGCGCCTTTACGACGAGTCATTTCACGGGCTTTGCGCGCTGCTTCACGTGCTCGGGCTGCATCAATAATTTTACCAACAACAATTTTGGCATCCATTGGGTTTTCTAATAAGAAATCAGAAAACTTTTCAGCCATTGCTTGCTCAACCGCAGATTTAACTTCGCTTGATACGAGCTTGTCTTTAGTTTGTGATGAGAACTTAGGATCAGGTACTTTAACACTTACAACCGCTGTTAAGCCTTCACGCGCATCATCGCCCGTTGCATTACTGGTTGTTTTAGCTTTTTTGTTAAAGCCTTCTTTTTCCATGTAGTTATTAAGTGTACGTGTTAGCGCAGACCTAAAACCGGCTAAGTGAGTACCACCATCACGTTGTGGAATGTTATTAGTAAAACAGTAAATGTTTTCTTGGAAGCCATCGTTCCACTGCATTGAAACTTCAACGCTAATACCATCTTCTTCACGCTCGTGAGTAAAATGGAATACACCTTTATGTACAGGTGTTTTATTGCGGTTTAAGTATTCAACAAACGCTTGAATACCGCCATCATATTTAAAGTGGTCGGTTTTATTTTCTTCGCGTTCATCAGATAAGATGATGCTTACACCAGAGTTCAAAAACGATAGCTCGCGTAAACGCTTAGCTAAAATATCATAATGAAAATCAAGGTTTGTAAATGTTTCGCCACTTGGCCAAAAACGCAGTTCTGTACCCGTAGTGTCAGCATCGCCAATAACAGCTAATGGAGCGTTAGGTACGCCCATGCTGTAAGTTTGCTCGTGTAACTTGCCTTCACGACGAATAGTAAGGGTTAGTTTTTCTGATAATGCATTTACTACCGATACACCAACACCATGTAAGCCACCTGATACTTTATACGAGTTATCATCAAACTTACCACCGGCATGAAGTACCGTCATGATAACCTCGGCAGCAGACACACCTTCTTCTTCATGGATAGAAGTTGGGATACCACGACCGTTATCTCTTACAGAGACTGAACCGTCTAAGTGAATCGTTACATAAATATCATCACAATGACCTGCTAAGGCTTCATCGATAGAGTTATCAACGACCTCAAACACCATGTGGTGTAAGCCTGTGCCATCATCGGTGTCCCCTATATACATTCCAGGACGCTTTCTTACTGCGTCTAATCCTTTAAGTACTTTAATACTCGACGAATCATAATTCTCAGACATGGTTAATCCCACTTATCTTGTTATTAGGTTGCCATGTTTCACGTGGAACATTTGTAGTTCTCGTTGCATGGGTTCCACCACAGCAGAAATACTTTCAGACAAAATTGAAGAAATAAAAATTTGAGAACTGCAATGAGCCAATAATTGTCCCACTTTCTCTTTTGTATCCTCGCCTAACTCTGAAGGTAGATCATCTATTAGCAATATAGATTGCTTATCTGTCTCTGACTCAATTAAACTATTTTGCGTTACTTTTAACGCATAAAGCAATAACTTCAATTGACCGCGTGAAAACGTATTCTCTACGCTGTTGCCAGCGACACTAAAACTAAAATCGGCCTTATGAGGGCCTTTACTTGTAAAACCTTGGCGAGCGTCTCGCTCAAAGTTTTGCTCTAATGCATCACTTAAAGACTCACTGTCTTTCCAACCTGCATTAAAGTTGATTTCTAAATCGCGTATAAGCGTTAATTCTGCACACATTTTATCAAAAAACTGCTGCTTAAACCTACTTATATACGCCATTCTTAATTTATTTATTTGTTCTGCCAGTCTAACAAATTCTTTGTCCCAAAACCTAATTTGGTCAAAATAATTCTTTGGCTTACTTTTTAATAATGCATTGCGTTGTTTAAGCACTTTATTAAACGATTGCCATAAATAAAAAAACTCATGTTCCACGTGGAACAAACCCAAATCTAAAAACTTACGTCGCTCTTTCGGGCCACCAAAAAACAATGAATAGCTTTCGGGTGTAATAATTTGCACAGGCATTAACTGTGCAAGTTCAGAGATTTTTCTACTAGCTTTGCCTTGTATTTTTAAATTAGTTTCACCACTTTGGGTTTTACTAATCCCAATAGGAATAGACAAGTCGTGTAGCGCTTTGCGGCCATGTATTACAAACTGATCTTGCTGATGTTGAATAATACTTTTATGTTTAGGTGTTCGAAAAGATTTGCCGTGAGAAAGGTAATAAATAGCCTCTAAAAGGCTGGTTTTTCCGCTGCCGTTTTCACCATAAATTATATTAACGCCGTTGACTGGTTCTAGCGTCAGTGCCTCAATATTACGAAAATACTTGAGGCTCAAGTGACTTAAACTCATTTATAATGGGTATCTTATAATCGCATAGGCATAACCACGTACATTGCTTCTTCATCGCCTGCACCTTCAATAAGTGCACTGCTGTTTGAATCTGCTAATGTAAATAGTACATCTTCTGTTTTTAATGTATTTAGTACATCTAATACATACGATACATTAAAACCAATTTCTAGCTCATCACCCTCATACATTACTTCTACTATTTCCTCAGCCTCTTCTTGCTCAGGGTTATTAGCCGTAATTTTAAGTAAGCCATTAGCAAGGTTTAAACGCACACCTCTAAATTTTTCGTTAGATAAAATAGACACGCGTTGAAACGCATTACGTAACCATTCACGGTTAGCAGTAATTACTTTATCTCCACCACGCGGTAATACGCGGCGGTAATCCGGGAAGCGGCCATCCACTAACTTACTAGTAAAAGTAAATTCCACATCGATGATACGAATATGGTTAGCGCCAAATTGAATTGTAACTAATTCTTCATCGGCAACCATAAGGCGCATAATTTCTTGCACACCTTTGCGCGGTATTATTAATTGGCGCTGCGTATTTAACGATTGGCCTAATTCTTTTTGCGCTATTGCCAAACGGTGGCCATCGGTGGCTACTGTTTTTATGTCGCTATTATCTACTTCAAACGACATGCCATTTAAGTAATAACGAACGTCTTGGTTAGCCATTGAAAAATGTGTGCTTTCAAGTAACTTACGTAACTCTAAACGCGTTAGCTGAAACTCAACCTCGCCATCCCACTGATCTAAATTTGGAAAGTCTTCCGCGGCAAGCGTAGTAAGTGAAAAGCGGCTTTTACCACTGGTTAAAAGCAGTTGGTGCTCTTGTAAGCTCAATGTAAGCTCAGAACCATCAGGCAGGCTTTTACAAATATCGAGTAATTTTTTAGCAGGTAGCGTTAATTTTGTATCAGCAATATCATCACCAACAAAAACACCTGCAACTAGTTCAATTTCAAGGTCTGTGCCTGTCATTGAAAGTTGCCCGTTTTCTACCACTAACAATACATTAGATAATATAGGTAACGTATGTTTACGTTCAATTGCACCCGATACTTGCACTAATGGCTTTAAAAATTGTTCTCTTGAAATGGTTATTTGCATAATAAAGTCAGCCCTAAGATGACAACGTTCTTATTAAATTTTGATAATCTTCTTTTATTTCGTGGCTTTCATCACGAAGTGATTTAACCTTTCTACACGCATGTAGTACCGTGGTGTGGTCACGTCCACCAAATGCGTCACCAATCTCAGGTAAGCTGTGATTAGTTAATTCTTTAGATAATGCCATAGCTACCTGACGCGGCCTCGCGATAGAGCGGCTGCGGCGCTTAGATAACAGATCCGACACACGTATTCTGTAATACTCAGCCACGGTGCGCTGTATGTTGTCTATAGTGACAAGCTTATCTTGTAGTGCCAATAAATCGCGCAGTGCTTCTTTTACAAAGTCGATAGAAATTGGGCGTCCGGTAAAATTAGCATTAGCTATTACACGGTTAAGCGCGCCTTCTAATTCACGTACGTTTGAGCGTAATTTTTTAGCGATAAAAAAAGCGACTTCGTGCGGTAAATTAATTTTACTCTGCTGCGCTTTTTTCATCAAAATGGCAACACGCGTTTCAAGCTCTGGCGGCTCTATAGCAATCGTTAAACCCCAACCAAATCGTGATTTAAGCCTGTCTTCTACACCCTCAATTTCTTTTGGGTAGCGGTCAGAGGTTAAAATAATTTGCTGATTACCTTCTAATAATGCATTAAAGGTATGAAAAAATTCTTCTTGTGAGCGCTCTTTATTAGCAAAAAATTGAATATCATCAATCATTAGCGCATCTACACTACGGTAATAACGTTTAAATTCTTCAATGGCGTTATTTTGTAGTGCTTTTACCATGTCTTGAACAAAACGCTCAGAATGCATGTAAACAATTTTAGCATCGGGCTTGTTAGCCATAATGCCATTACCTACTGCATGTAATAAGTGAGTTTTACCTAAGCCAGTGCCACCGTAAATAAATACCGGGTTAAAGGCAGAGCCAGGGTTATCTGCAACTTGTGTTGCAGCCGCTTTTGCTAGCTGGTTAGATTTACCCTCAACAAAGCTGTCAAAGGTATAGTTATCTTTTATATTAGATTTATAGCCTGATTTAGGCGCAGGCTCTACTGCTGCTTTTTGTTCTACAGGTTGCTGTTTAGCAGGTGCCTGTGAACTAGGTGATGCAGGGGCTTCAACACTTGGCGCCGCCGCTTGAGTATTTAGTAGTGGTTTACTACCTACATCAAAACGTAATTCGGGCGCTTCATCACCACAAATTTCTACCAGTAACTCATTGATACGGTTTAAATACTTTTCTCTTACCCAATCAAGAACAAAGCGATTAGGTGCGTAAATCGTTAAGGTATCTTCGGTACTTTCTGCTTGTAGTGGTCTTACCCACATACTGAATTGTTGCGAAGGCAACTCATCTTGCAATACATATAAACAACTTTGCCAAACCGACAGATACACAGTTAAACTCCCAGAGGTATAATTTTTATTCCCGCACATCAATAATGATTAAAAATCATACATTTATTGCGTTCAATTGGCCAGCTACCCGACCCAAGACCGGGTATTATGAAGGCACTTTATCCACAAGTAAAAGATTGATTTTTATAAAATTGTTGATATCAGTGTATAAATATCTTAACAGACTGATTTATAGCGACTTTTATTTTAAGACCTGATAACAGATCATAACAAAAACACACTGAGATCGCGAACCAATTTTACGATCTAAATGAGTTTTCCCATGCTTTTATTCACTTTTTAAACACCAGCTGTGGAAAACTTCTTAATTATGATGATCCTAGTTGATCACCCTACTTTATTACGATCCACATTCTTTTAGTCAGTCTCGGCCATTAATTCGCCTTTTTGCGTAAAAGCAGACCATTTTGCTTTAAAATTAATCCATAAATATCAAGCCAGCGTACAAAAAATGTAATAAACACGGTGTTTACAGCGCAATTATGATTGACTTTAAAGTGCTTAATCTATAATATCTCGCGCTCGCAATGGCACCTGTGCCAGGATCGCGACCTGCATAGGATGTTTTAACTTTAACCGATCGGATGAGATTGTTATGAAAAGAACTTTTCAACCTAGCGTTTTAAAACGCAAACGTGCACACGGCTTCCGTGCTCGCATGGCAACTGTAAATGGCCGTAAAGTATTAGCACGTCGCCGCGCTAAAGGCCGCAAAGTTCTTTCTGCTTAATATATAAGTGGAAGACTTTAGCTTTGGCAGGGAGTTACGTCTGTTAACTCCCTCGCATTACTCTCGCATATTTAACGAACCCGCTCGGGCTGCAACTCCTTTATTTACTCTTTTAGCTAAACCTAATGACCAAGATAAACCTAGGTTAGGGCTCACTGTTGCTAAAAAACGTGTAAAAAAGGCATGCCAACGTAACCGTATTAAACGACTCGCTCGCGAAAGTTTTCGTTTAAATCAACACACCATCGATAATATCGATATTGTGCTTATGGTAAAAAGTGGTATTGATGAGCAGTCTAACGAAGAAATAACCAAACAACTTACAAAGCTGTGGCGTAAAATAAATGAACGCTGCAAACCTGGTGCACCTAAACCACCACCTTTTAAAAAACGCCCAAACAAATCAGCTAAATCTAATAAACAAACCCGATAGCAATAGAATTGCAGGGTTAATTAGGGTATCTTTAGCTCACCTTTTAATCATGCGTTTAAAATCTCTAATTGAGCCTTTAAATACATGGTATCTATTCACTAAATATACGCAGGGGTATAAACACCATGAGGTTACTTAAACCACTTGTTGCTATTCCAAAGCGTTGTTTAGTGTTATTTATCCGCGGTTATCAAATGTGGATAAGCCCACTACTAGGCCCGCATTGTCGTTTTAATCCAAGCTGCTCTCATTACGCTATTCAAGCAATTAATTTGCATGGATTTGTAAAAGGGAGTTGGTTAGCACTTAAACGCATATTAAAATGCCATCCTTTACATTCAGGCGGAGAAGACCCCGTTCCTGAAAAATTAACCCGTATTAACCACCAACACGAGAAATAAGAGCTGTTATGGAATCGCAACGCACGTTTTTATTAATCGGTTTAATGTTAGTGTCGTTTTTATTATTTCAAGAATGGAATAATGACTACAACACTCCTAAAGCCGATCCTAGTGCCACTACACAAACACTAAACACAACGTCACCAGAGTCAGATGATTATATACCGTCATCGTCAGATTCAGGTTTACCTGCTTCGGCTACCGCTGCTAAGCGTTCAGTTATTGACATTACGACTGACGTTTTCAAAGTAAAAATAGACACCAAAGGCGGTGACATTGTTGAAGCAGACTTACTCCAATACGAAGAAGTAAAAGGTGAAGAAACACCATTTATGCTTCTAGGCGAGTTTGATGGCAATCAATACTTCTCACAAAGTGGTTTAATTGGTTTAAATGGCCCAGACGCATCAGCGAATGGTCGCCCTACTTACCAAGCAACGCAAAAAGCCTACACGCTAAGCGGTGATGAGCTACGTGTACCACTTACCTATGTTGATAGTAATGGCGTTAGCTTCACTAAAACATACGTATTTAAAAAAGGTCAATACGATGTAGGCCTAGAGTACACAGTAAATAATGCTACAAGTGCGCCAGTGCAAGTACAGCTATACACGCAAATTAAGCGTACCGTACAAGAAAAAGGCAGCTTAGTAGATCAAAACTATCTAGGTGCAGCTTACGGTACTGATGAAGAGTCGTACGAAAAATACAGCTTTTCAGATATGGCTGACAAAAACCTAAATAAAAACACCCAAGGCGGTTACGTTGCATTTATTCAGCATTACTTTGTAAGTGCATGGGTACCTAAGCAAGACGAAACACACACGCTTTACAGCTTAATTACTAAAAGTAATGCCGCTATTATTGGTACAAAAGCAGCGCCTATAAATGTACAAGCCGGCAGCGAGCAAACTCTTAATGCGACTTACTACATGGGTCCTAAAGAGTCAGATATTCTTGAAGCGATTCACCCAGATTTAGACTTAACTGTAGATTACGGTTGGTTATGGTTTATTTCGCAGCCTTTATTTGTACTTCTTAAATGGTTACACAGCATTTTAGGTAACTGGGGTGTCGCTATTATTGCCATCACTATTATCGTTAAATCGTTAATGTACCCACTGACTAAAGCGCAATACACGTCAATGGCTAAAATGCGTGCCCTTCAGCCTAAAATGGCTGCCCTAAAAGAAAAATATGGTGATGACCGTCAAAAGTTCGGCCAAGCTACTATGGAAATGTACAAAAAAGAAAAAGTTAACCCTATGGGTGGCTGTTTCCCTATTTTGCTACAAATGCCAATTTTCTTAGCGCTATTTTACGTATTCTTAGAATCAACAGAGCTGCGCCATGCAGAGTTCATTCTTTGGCTTACTGACCTTTCTACAAAAGACCCATACTACGTATTACCAATATTATTTGGTGCAAGTATGTTTGTGACGCAAAAACTACAACCAATGACGGTTACCGATCCAATGCAGCAAAAAATGATGACCTTTATGCCGGTTATCTTCTCTGTATTCTTCTTATGGTTCCCATCTGGTTTAGTACTTTACTGGTTAGTGTCTAACCTTATTTCTATTGTCCAGATGCTTATCATCTACCGTGGCATGGAAAAGCAAGGTATAAAAGTAAGAGGCTAGCTCAACGGCTACTCATATAAAGGCGACTTAGGTCGCCTTTTTTATTGCCTATTTTTTACCACAGCTATTCGCTACCAATAAATGCATAGGTTACAATAGCGCCATTAAAGTTACTCTCGTTGGCAAATAAATAGCATGATCAATCAAGACACAATTGCAGCACAAGCGACCGCTCCTGGGCGTGGTGGCGTAGGTATAATTCGGGTTTCTGGCAGCCTTGCTAAAAGCGTGGCCGAAAAAATAATAGGTAAAGTACCTAAGCTTCGCTATGCCGACTACGTTCCTTTTAAAAGTTTAAGCGGCGAGCAACTCGACCAAGGCATCGCTATTTATTTTGCAGGGCCAAATTCATTTACCGGCGAAGACGTACTTGAACTGCAAGGTCACGGCGGCCCTGTTGTACTCGACATGCTATTAAAAGAAATTAGCCAAATAGAAGGCGTTCGCTTAGCTAAGCCTGGTGAGTTTTCTGAGCGCGCCTTTATGAACGACAAGTTTGATTTAACCCAAGCAGAGGCTATTAGCGATTTAATTAATGCAACCTCAGAGCAAGCAGCTAAAAGCGCCCTACAGTCGCTACAAGGTGAGTTTTCTAAACACATTGAAACCCTAGTAGAAAAAGTTATTCATTTACGTATGTATGTAGAGGCAGCCATTGACTTCCCTGATGAGGAAATTGATTTTTTATCCGATGGTAAAGTATCGGGCGATTTAGATGCCATCATCAGTCAATTACACACAGTAACGAGCCAAGCTAAGCAAGGCAGTATTATGCGCGAAGGTATGCGCGTTGTTATCGCAGGGCGCCCTAATGCGGGTAAATCAAGCCTACTTAATGCCCTAGCAGGACGCGAAGCTGCCATAGTAACCGAAATAGCCGGTACTACTCGCGACGTACTACGTGAGCACATTCATATTGATGGCATGCCACTGCATATTATCGATACCGCAGGCCTACGTGAAAGCCCAGACCGCGTTGAACAAATAGGTATAGAGCGCGCGTGGGATGAAATAACCCAAGCTGATCGCGTGTTGTTTATGCTTGATGGCACCGACACCACCGACACCGACCCACACGCAATTTGGCCTGAGTTTATGGCAAAGTTACCGCAAGGTATGGGTGTTACCGTTATCAGAAATAAAGCCGATTTATCGGGCGATGCAGTAGGTATGGATGAAAACCAACAATACCCAGTAATTAGTTTAAGCGCTAAAAATGCGCAAGGTATTGAGCTTGTACGCGACCACTTAAAAGCTTGTATTGGCTTTCAAGGCGCAACAGAAGGTGGATTTATGGCGCGCCGCCGCCATTTAGATGCACTTGAACATGCGGCCTATCACTTAGATACTGGTAAAACGCAGTTAGAAATGCACGTAGCCGGCGAAATATTAGCCGAAGAGCTACGCTTAACGCAGCAGTACTTAAACGAAATAACCGGTGAATTTACCTCAGACGACCTACTAGGCAAAATATTTAGCTCATTCTGTATTGGTAAATAACTCGCTAAAGCAGCATAAAATAACACTCACTTTAGGGCACATTAGTGCCCTTTTTTATGCCCGGTATAAAAATTTAAAAAGCTAAAATGGGGCTAAAACTAAATAAAAACGCGCCTGATTTTAGCGTATTCAACTCCCCTGTTTAATCTCTCACAGTATAAAAAACACCACGTTAAGCGCGTAATTGGCGCTCTACATAGCTTAAAAAAGTACCAATATGCCGCTAAAAAGTATCCTTAAGTAGATCGTTTTAACTACGGTTTGTGAATTTATAAGCAAAAGTAACCGGTACTATTAAGGCCTACGCCCTCGTTTATAATTGATCCACCAGCAAAACTCCTCGCTGAACTTGAAAAATAATAAGACTAATTAAAAAAGGTTATCCACAATCGCCTACTTTATGGCTAATAAAACAAAAATAGCGGCACATTTATAAGCTTAAACCGTCACGATCTATAAAAAAGCGTGGTTTATTACACTTATTTTCACTTTTTTAGGGCAGATCAGCTTAATCGGATCGTTTTTAAAAATTATTTTTGATCGCCCTTTTAAGTTATCAACAAGATTACTATCCACATTATGATCAACAACAGCTTAGCTATATAAAAACGTGGGCTGGTGGCCTCACTTATAATAAAAAATCAATGACTTAGCTATATCTAGATCTACAAAACATACTAGTTAAGCAGAGCTTCCCCCAACCTTATCAACAACTTGATCAGAAGATTACATTTAAATAGTTTTTGTTAATTCATTAATATTCAATAACTTATACAAGCGATTACAGCAAAGAGTAAAAACAACTCAAAAATAGTTATACAAAATTACAAAGGTTTTCTTTACTGCAGGCCTAACTCAGTTATCATAGCGGGCAAATAAGTAATGTGTGATCAGTTTAAATATGAGTTCTGTAAATGTAATCGTTGGTAGTCAAATGGGATCTGCAGAATATGTAGCAGAACAACTATGTGATGAGTTAAATAACCAAGGTATAAGTGCTGAACTACATGATCAACCTAATTTATCTGATATTGATCAACATAATACAATCTGGCTTATATGCACATCGACCTATGGCGCGGGCGATTACCCCGACAACCTTTTACCATTTATTGAGCAGCTAAATCAACAAAGTGACTTATCTGCAATTAAATATTCAGTCATTGGCTTAGGCGATACCAGCTACGACACCTATAACCTTGCTGGGCGTAATATAAATAGTTTAATGGCAAGCCTTGGCGCAACATGCATAGCGCCAAGGCTTGAATTAAATATTCTTGATGAGGCATTACCCGAAGATACCGCCCTAGAGTGGTTAGATTCGTGGATAGAGAAAACACAATTAAAGTAATGTGATCGATTAAAATGCATAAACAAAGTTACCCACAATTTACTAATAATTTAATAGCTTTTGTGGATAACCGCTGATCAAACTGCGTTTTTAAGCATGCTTATCCATGGGATAAGATCCAATCGATATTGGGTTGTGTATAAACCCCCTTTTTGATCAGAGCTTATTTGCCTGATGATCCGATCATATTAACACCTTTAGATCTGATCTAATTTTATGTTTTAAATGAATAAATAGAGCTTATCAACAGAAAACCCGATCACTAGTAGTAATAGTATTAAAAGATCTCTTTAAAAGATCCTTTATATTATAAGTGATCAGTGACTTAGATCTTGCCCACTGTTTAATCATTTATCTTCTGCTAATTTCTAGGTAGAATACGCTCCCTTTTGAAGTTTACTGGTTTGATTAAGTAGGATCCCATTAATGATTTTTCACGAAAAGTTTGACGTTATCGTAGTAGGTGGTGGACATGCAGGCACTGAAGCCTCATTGGCTGCTGCACGTATGGGGATGAATACCCTGCTGCTAACTCATAATATGGATACACTTGGTCAAATGTCTTGTAACCCAGCAATTGGTGGCATAGGCAAAGGCCATTTGGTTAAAGAAATTGATGCGCTAGGCGGTGCTATGGCACAAGCTATTGATAAAGGCGGTATTCAATTTCGTACCTTAAATTCTTCAAAGGGACCTGCTGTTCGTGCAACTCGAGCACAAGCTGATCGCGCTTTGTACAAAGCTGCAATTCAAAACACATTACAAAACCAAGAAAACCTAAAAATATTTCAACAATCGTGTGACGATCTTATCGTTGAAAACGACAAAGTTGTTGGCGTAGTAACCCAAATGGGATTACGTTTTAGCGCACCTAGTGTTGTATTAACCGTAGGTACTTTCTTAGGTGGCCAAATACATATTGGTTTAGAGAATTTTAAAGGTGGTCGTGCAGGCGATCCCCCTTCAATTGCACTTGCTGATCGTTTACGTGAGTTACCTTTTAGAGTAGACCGTTTAAAAACAGGTACTCCACCACGTATTGATGCCCGTACAGTTGATTTTAGCAAGATGCAGGAACAACCAGGTGATGCGCCTACACCGGTATTTTCGTTTATTGGTAAACAAAGCGATCACCCACAGCAAATACCGTGTTATATCACCTACACAAACGAAAAAACCCATGAGGTTATTCGTAACAATTTACATCGCTCGCCTATGTACTCTGGCGTAATTGAAGGTATAGGACCACGTTACTGCCCTTCAATAGAAGATAAAATTGTGCGCTTTGCTGATAAAGACAAGCACCAAATATTTGTAGAGCCTGAAGGTTTAACATCGTACGAGCTTTACCCTAACGGTATTTCAACCAGCTTACCTTTTGATGTGCAGTTACAAATTGTGCAATCGATAGATGGTTTTGAAAACGCACATATTTGTCGTCCTGGTTATGCTATTGAATATGATTTCTTTGACCCACGTGATTTAAAACAGTCATTAGAAACCAAGTTTATAGACGGATTATTTTTTGCGGGCCAAATAAATGGTACTACTGGTTACGAAGAAGCCGGTGCACAAGGTTTAATAGCCGGTATGAACGCCGCTTTACAAGTACAAGGCAAAGATGCATGGACTCCACGTCGTGATGAAGCATATGTGGGCGTACTGATAGACGACTTAGCAACGCTTGGTACAAAAGAACCGTACCGTATGTTTACTAGCCGTGCGGAATACCGTTTATTATTGCGTGAAGATAACGCTGATATTCGCTTAACAGAAAAAGGCCGTGAACTTGGTTTAGTTAACGATGAGCGCTGGCAGGCATTTAACGAAAAAATGGAAGTGATCGAAAAAGAGAAACAGCGTATTAAAGAAACCTGGATCCATAAAGATCATGCTGTGGTTGATCAAGTAAACGCCTTATTAAAAACACCGCTTACTCGTGAAGCAAGTTTAGAGGATCTACTTCGTCGTCCAGAAATTCGTTACGACGATTTAATGGCTATTGATGGGCTAGGATCTGAGTTTACAAACCAAGCTGCACTTGAACAAGTTGAGATCCATACTAAATATGCAGGCTACATTGCGCGCCAGCAAGATGAGATCAATAAACAACTTCGTCATGAAGAAACCATTTTGCCTAAAGAGTTCGATTACTCAACGGTATCGGGTTTATCAAACGAGGTAGTTGCTAAGCTAACGGATGCGCGTCCAGACACTATTGGCCAAGCTTCTCGTATTTCTGGTATCACCCCAGCGGCGATTTCGCTATTATTAGTGTATCTGAAGAAGCAAGGCTTATTACGCAAAACTGCGTAATGGTAAAGGTAAACTGTGTTACAGCAACAATTAACAACATTGTTAGCGCAAACTGATATTGCGCTAACTGAAAAACAACAACAGCAATTAGTTAAATACGTTGAGTTACTAAACAAATGGAACAAAGCGTATAATTTAACGTCTGTACGCTTACCAGAAGAAATGATGATTAAGCACATTATGGATAGCTTAGTTGTTGCACCTCATTTACCCGGTCATCATTATATTGATGTAGGCACAGGTCCTGGCTTACCAGGTATTGTATTAGCTATTGCACTACCTGATACGCAATTTGTATTGCTTGATAGCTTAGGCAAACGCGTTCGCTTTTTAATGCAAGTTAAACACGAGCTCGGGCTAAATAATGTCACCCCTGTGCAGTCAAGAGTTGAAGAATATCAACCAAGTGTTAAATTAGATGGCGTACTAAGTCGTGCGTTTGCTTCACTGCAAGATATGGTTGATTGGTGTTCACACTTAATTGATCACTCAGGCAAATTTATAGCGCTTAAAGGTGTGTTTCCTAGTGAAGAGCTAGAATCGCTTCCTGAGGGTGTAAAATTTGAAGATAAAATCTCGCTAGTAGTGCCTGAGCTTGATGCACAACGACATTTAATTATTCTTTCTAAAGACTAGGGATCAGAGACATAGTGGCAAAAGTCATCGCATTAGCAAATCAAAAAGGCGGCGTTGGTAAAACAACAACGGCTGTTAATCTCGCTGCATCTATGGCTGCAACGAAGCGTAAAGTGCTGTTAATAGATCTCGACCCCCAAGGCAACGCTACGATGGGTAGCGGTGTAGACAAATATGGCGATGTTACCACCATTTACGATTTACTCATTGAAGAAAAACCAATGGATGAGGTGATAATCACTGAAACCTCGGGTGAGTATCATATGATAGCGGCCAACGGCGATGTAACCGCAGCCGAAGTAAAATTAATGGAATTGTTTGCACGCGAAGTACGTCTTCGTAATGCGCTTGAAAAAATACAAGATAAATACGAATTTATTTTTATCGACTGCCCGCCTTCACTAAATATGTTAACAGTAAACGCCATGGCTGCTGCTGATTCTATTTTAGTACCTATGCAATGTGAATATTATGCGCTTGAAGGGTTAACCGCATTAATGGACACTATTACGCAACTTGCAAAGTTAGTTAACCCTAACTTACAAATTGAAGGCATTCTTCGTACTATGTACGATCCGCGCAATCGATTAGCAAATGATGTATCAGAACAATTAAAACAACATTTTGGCGATAAAGTATACCGCACCGTGATCCCACGTAATGTGCGTCTTGCCGAGGCACCTAGTTTTGGTGCACCAGCGATGTACTACGACCGCGCATCAAGTGGCGCAAAAGCCTACTTAGCACTTGCGGGCGAAATGCTACGCAGAAAAGAAAAAACAGCGCCGGTAGTCGCCTAACTTTAAGGTAAAAAAATAACATGTCTGCTAAAAAACGAGGTTTAGGCCGAGGACTCGATGCCCTTTTAAGTTCATCAAAACCAGCGCCGAGCTCAAGCAAGGAACAAGACACAGTAAATGTGACTGAAGCTGTACAAACTGCAGCACAGCCCGTTGCGAATGAATTGCAAAAGCTGCCTATTGAGTTTTTACACTCAGGAAAATACCAGCCTCGTAAAGATATGTCTGAAGAAGCGCTTGAAGAGTTAGCAAGCTCTATCCGCTCACAAGGCATTATTCAGCCAATTGTGGTGCGCCCTGTTGCAGAAAATAGCTTTGAAATAATTGCCGGTGAGCGCCGTTGGCGTGCTGCACAAATAGCAAAGCTTGAAAGCGTACCTTGTATTGTAAAAGATGTGCCAGATGAAGCCGCCGTTGCTATTGCGCTGATAGAAAATATTCAACGTGAAGATTTAAACGCAATGGAAGAAGCTATCGCTTTAAACAGATTATTGAATGAATTTGAATTAACGCACCAGCAAGTTGCCGATGCGGTGGGTAAATCGCGCACTACCGTGACCAATTTACTACGATTAAACAATTTAAATAGTGATGTTAAAATTCTGTTAGAGCATGGCGACATAGAAATGGGCCACGCACGCTGTTTATTAGCACTTGAAGGTGAAGCACAATCTGACGCTGCAAGATTAGCCGTTGCTAAAGCGCTAACTGTTCGCGAAACCGAAAAGTTAGTACGCTCAATTTTAGAGCCGGTTGCTGCTAAAGAAGCACCTGAAAAAGACCCAGATGTTAAGCGTTTAGAGCAAAAATTAGCCGACAACTTAGGGGCTAAAGTAGAAATAAATTATAACGCGAAAGGCAAAGGTAAGTTGGTTATTTCTTACACCAATTTAGATGAGCTTGATGGCATTTTAAATCGTATAAATCACAGCAATACCGACCATTAAAATTTTACATGTCCGATAAGAGACATTTGTAGCTATTTTGTGTTACAAAGCGTCTACTCAAGTTGCAAAACTGGTAGGATTAAGTATAATTTCGCCAGTTTTCACACCCTAACAATTAGAACGCCATAAAGGTTAACTAAACGTGACTAATAAGTTAGCAAGACCTTATAGGCTTGCCGCATTTAAATTAATTTGTCTTCAGGGTATCGTAGCACTTGTAGCTGCAGTAATTATTTTTGTTGGTTGGGGAGTAAACGCCAGCGTATCAGCACTTGCCGGTAGCAGCGTAGCAATACTTCCCCACCTAGTATTTGCGCTTTATGCATTCAGATATATGGGTGCAAGCAAAGCAAATCAAGCGTATACCTCGTTAAAACGCGGTAACGGATTAAAATTTATGCTAACAATCGTATTGTTTGCACTGATACTCAAGTCAACCACGGTCGTTTTAGTGCCGTTTTTTTGTGTTTACGTATTTGTGCTCTTTACCGGATTGTTTGCACCCGTTTTTTTTAAACATTAACTTTTGGGATATAACATGGCTGCAGAAGAAGTTACTATATCAAGCCATATCCAGCATCACTTAACAAACGCTAAGATGTGTATGACCGACTCAGGTCTTGCCTTCAACAAAGCGTGTGCAGACAGTGGTTTCTGGACATGGAATATAGATACCCTCGCATGGTCAATCGGACTTGGTCTATTATTTTTATGGACCTTCCGAAGCGCCGCAAAGAAAGCTCACACCGGAGTACCGGGTAAATTTCAATGTTTTATTGAAATGATTGTTGAGTTCGTTGGAGACAACGTACGTGACACTTACCACGGTAAAAGCAAATTAATTGCTCCATTAGCCTTAACAATTTTTGTTTGGGTGTTCTTAATGAACTTAATGGATTTAATCCCAGTTGATTTCTTACCTGCACTTGCTGGTTTTGTTGGTGAACAAGCCTTTGGCATGGACTCACACGACGTTTACATGAAAATTGTACCTACCACAGACATAAACTTAACCGCTGCATTAGCATTGGGCGTGTTTATTCTGATGATTGGTTACTCTATTAAAATTAAAGGGGTTGGTGGCTTCATTAAAGAGCTTACACTTCACCCGTTTAGCTCTAATAGCAAAGTGGCTATGATTTTCTTAATTCCTTGTAATTTATTACTAGAAACAATCGCTCTAGTGTCTAAGCCCTTCTCGTTAGCACTGCGTTTATTCGGTAACTTATACGCTGGTGAATTGATATTCATACTTATCGGCGCAGTTGGTTTAATGCAACTTCCGTTGCACTTTGTTTGGGCTGTATTCCATATCTTAGTAATCGTGTTACAAGCATTCGTATTTATGATGCTAACCATTGTTTACCTAAGCATGGCAAGTTCAGACAATCACTAATTTATACACTTTTTATATTTAACTTTAACAATTGAAACTTTGGAGAAAAAAATGGAACTAGTATTAGGTCTTAAGTACATCGCAGTTGCTTTACTTATCGGCTTCGGTGCAATCGGTACTGCTATCGGCTTCGGTAACATGGGTGGTAAATTCCTAGAAGCATGTGCGCGTCAGCCTGAACTTGCACCTTCATTACAAGTTAAGATGTTCATCCTAGCTGGTCTAATCGATGCGGTAGCAATGATCGGTGTTGGTATCGCAATGGTAATCCTGTTCGTACTTTAATTTTATTTTTTGAACAGCTTACTATTTTAAGGAGGAGCGGTCGTGAACATAACAGCCACTCTTATCGGTGAATTAATTGCGTTTACGGTGTTTGTACTATTTTGTATGAAATATGTATGGCCACCACTTAATGATGCAATTGAGTCTCGCCAGAAGAAAATTGAAGATGGTTTAGCTGCCTCTGATAGAGCCGAAAAAGACTTAGAACTTGCGCAACAAAAAGCTGCAGAACAGCTTAAAGATGCAAAAGCTCAAGCGGCTGATATCATTGAACAAGCTAAAAAGCGTGCCGTGCTTATTGTTGACGAAGAAACTGTTCGTGGACAAGAAGAGCGTGAAAAAATTATTGCTCAAGGGCACTCTGAAATTGAATCAGAGCGTAACCGTGTAACAGAAGAGCTACGTAAGCAAGTAGCAACTCTGGCAGTGGTTGGCGCTGAAAGAATTTTAGAGCGTGAAATCAATCAAGCCGCACATAGTGACATCGTTGAAAAACTTGTCGCTGAGCTGTAATTAGGAGGGTATGAGCATGTCTGAATTGACTACTATCGCTCGCCCATACGCTAAAGCGGCTTTTGAACTTGCCGTTGAAAAAGGCACGATTGAAAGCTGGAATGACATGTTGTTTTTTGCAGGCGAAGTTGCCAGCAATGAACAAGCATCAGCCATTCTAGCTGGATTGCCTACTGCTACTGCACAAGCTGAGTTATTTATTAACTTATGTGCTGAGCAGCTCAACGAACAAGGTCAGAACCTAGTTAAGGTGATGGCTGAAAATGGACGTTTGATTGCACTGCCTGAGGTTGCTCAGTTATTCGCTGCGTTTAAAGCAGAGTATGACAAAGAAATCGACGTAGATGTGATTTCGGCAACCCCTCTTGCTGCAGCGCAGCAAGAGTCATTGGTAGCGACACTTGAAAAACGTTTCGCACGCAAAGTTAAGCTGAATTGTAGTGAAGACGCTGCAGTTGTTGGCGGCCTTATTATTAAGGCGGGTGACACTGTAATCGACGGCTCAGTACGCGGTAAATTAAACCGCTTAGCCACAACACTACAATCGTAATTGGGAAAAAGAGCATGCAACTTAATTCCACTGAAATTTCAGATCTGATCAAACAACGTATTGAGCAGTTCGAAGTTGTAAGTGAAGCTCGTAACGAAGGTACTATCGTATCTGTTACTGACGGTATCATCCGCATCCACGGTCTAGCTGACTGTATGCAAGGTGAGATGATTGAGCTTCCAGGCAACCGTTATGCTATCGCACTAAACCTTGAGCGTGACTCAATTGGTGCAGTAGTTATGGGTCCTTACGCTGACCTTACTGAAGGCGTAAAAGTATACACAACTGGTCGTATCTTAGAAGTTCCTGTTGGTGCTGGCTTACTTGGTCGTGTTGTAAACACACTAGGTGCTCCTATCGACGGTAAAGGCGCTTTAGATAACGACGGTTTTGAACCTGTAGAAAAAATTGCACCAGGTGTAATCGAGCGTCAATCTGTAGATGAGCCAGTTCAAACTGGTTACAAATCTATTGATGCGATGATTCCAGTTGGTCGTGGTCAGCGTGAGCTTGTAATCGGTGACCGCCAAACAGGTAAAACTGCACTAGCAATCGATGCAATCATCAACCAAAAGAACACAGGCGTTAAGTGTGTGTACGTAGCGGTTGGCCAAAAAGCATCTACTATTGCTAACGTAGTACGTAAATTAGAAGAGCACGGTGCACTTGCAAATACTATCGTAGTTGTAGCATCTGCTTCTGAGTCTGCGGCACTTCAGTACTTAGCACCGTTCTCGGGCTGTACTATGGGTGAATACTTCCGTGACCGTGGTGAAAACGCATTAATCGTATATGATGATTTATCTAAGCAAGCTGTTGCTTACCGTCAAATCTCATTACTACTTAAGCGTCCACCAGGTCGTGAAGCATACCCAGGTGACGTATTCTACCTTCACTCGCGTCTTTTAGAGCGTGCATCGCGTGTAAACGCTGATTACGTTGAAAAGTTCACTAACGGTGAAGTGAAAGGACAAACTGGTTCATTGACGGCATTGCCAATCATTGAAACTCAAGGCGGCGACGTTTCTGCGTTCGTACCGACAAACGTTATCTCTATCACCGATGGTCAGATCTTCTTAGAAACTGACTTATTCAACTCAGGTATCCGTCCGGCAGTAAATGCTGGTATCTCGGTATCGCGTGTTGGTGGTGCTGCACAAACTAAAATCGTTAAGAAACTAGGTGGCGGTATCCGTCTAGCCCTAGCTCAGTACCGTGAATTAGCTGCGTTCTCGCAGTTCGCGTCTGACCTTGATGATGCAACTCGTGCTCAACTTGAGCATGGTGAGCGTGTAACAGAGCTAATGAAGCAGAAACAGTACGCACCAATGTCTGTTGCTGAAATGTCTTTGTCGTTATTTGCAGCTGAGAAAGGTTACCTTAAAGATATCGAAATCTCTAAAATTATGGATTTCGAAGCAGCTTTACTTTCTTATGCAAGTAGCACATACGCAGAGCTTGTGGCTCAAATCAATGAAACTGGTAACTACAACGCCGAGATCGAAGCGCAGCTTAAAGAACTTCTTGAGAAGTTCAAGTCTACGCAAACTTGGTAATTTAGTTATTAATGGTGCGCTTTAGTTTACTAAAGCACACCTTGATTCGGAGAGAGAGTCATGGCCAGCGGAAAAGAGATTAAAAGCAAGATCGGGAGTATTAAAAATACTCAAAAGATCACTAGCGCAATGGAAATGGTTGCTGCGTCTAAAATGAAAAAGGCGCAAGAACGAGTGGCTTCAAGCCGTCCATACGCTGACAAATTACGCAAAGTAATTGGTCGTGTTGCTCAAGCAAATCTTGATTTTACTCACCCGTTCTTAGAAGAACGTGAAGTAAAACGAGTTGGTTATATTGTTATCTCTACAGACCGTGGTCTATGTGGCGGCTTAAACTCAAATGAGTTTAAGAAAGTTGCATTAGACATTAAAGCGTGGAAAGAAAAAGGTGTGGACGCTGAGTTTGCAACTTTAGGTAGCAAAGCTGCTAGCTTCTTTCAACGTTTTGGCGGTCAAGTGCTTGCTAAAAAAGCAGGCCTTGGAGATAAGCCTTCAGTACAAGACGTAATTGGTCCTGTAAAAATTATGCTAGATGCATTCTCTGAAGGTAAAATTGACCGTTTATTCCTGGTATATAACAACTTCGTTAATACCATGAAGCAAGAACCAACAATTGACCAGTTACTCCCTTTGCCAAAAGCTGAAGAAGAAGTATCTGCCCACACATGGGACTACTTATACGAGCCAGGCCCAGACGCTATATTAGAGTCTTTGCTTGTACGCTTTGTTGAGTCTCAGGTATACCAAGGTGTGGTTGAGAACGCTGCCTCTGAACAGGCTGCCCGTATGGTTGCAATGAAAGCTGCAACAGATAATGCCGGCGACCTTATGGATGAGTTACAGCTTGTTTATAACAAGGCTCGCCAAGCGGCAATCACACAAGAAATTAGTGAGATTGTTTCTGGTTCAGCCGCAGTTTAATGCTTCAGGCAAAGATTAACGAGAGGAATAGACATGAGTTTAGGTAAGGTCGTCCAAATTATCGGTGCCGTTGTGGATATTGAGTTTTCTCAAGACAACGTGCCAGCCGTATATGACGCGCTAAAAGTAACAGATGGCGATTTAGCTGGTTTGACTTTAGAAGTTCAACAACAGCTAGGTGGCGGTGTTGTTCGTACTATCGCACTAGGTACTACTGACGGTTTACGTCGTGGCGCAGCGGTAGAAAATACAGGTGAAGCGATTCAAGTTCCAGTTGGTAAAGCAACGCTTGGTCGTATCATGAACGTACTTGGTGAGCCAATCGATGAAGCTGGCCCAATCGGCGAAGAAGACCGTATGTCTATTCACCGTGCAGCGCCTTCATACGAAGAGCAATCAAGTTCAGTAGAACTTTTAGAAACTGGTATCAAGGTAATCGACCTTGTATGTCCATTTGCTAAAGGTGGTAAAGTTGGTTTATTCGGTGGTGCCGGTGTAGGTAAAACCGTAAACATGATGGAACTTATCCGTAACATCGCAATCGAGCACAGCGGCTACTCAGTATTCGCAGGTGTTGGTGAGCGTACTCGTGAGGGTAACGATTTCTACCATGAGATGAACGATTCAAACGTACTTGATAAAGTATCGCTTGTATACGGTCAGATGAACGAGCCTCCTGGTAACCGTTTACGCGTAGCGTTAACTGGTCTTACTATGGCTGAGAAGTTCCGTGACGAAGGTCGCGATGTACTTTTCTTCGTAGATAACATCTACCGTTACACGCTTGCTGGTACAGAAGTATCTGCACTTCTTGGTCGTATGCCATCAGCGGTAGGTTACCAGCCTACACTTGCTGAAGAAATGGGTGTACTTCAAGAGCGTATCGCTTCAACGAAGACAGGTTCAATTACATCAATCCAAGCGGTATACGTACCTGCGGATGATTTAACGGATCCATCTCCAGCAACTACCTTTGCTCACTTAGATGCAACAGTAGTACTTTCACGTGATATCGCATCACTTGGTATCTACCCAGCGGTAGACCCACTTGATTCATCTTCACGTCAACTTGACCCATTAGTAATTGGTCAAGAGCACTACGATACAGCACGTGGCGTTCAAACAGTTCTTCAGCGTTACAAAGAACTTAAAGACATCATTGCTATCCTAGGTATGGACGAGCTTTCTGACGAAGATAAGCAACTTGTATCTCGTGCACGTAAAATCCAGCGTTTCCTATCTCAGCCATTCTTCGTGGCAGAGGTATTTACAGGTGCGCCAGGTAAATACGTTTCACTAAAAGACACAATTGCTGGCTTTAAAGGCATTCTAAGCGGTGAATTTGATGACCTTCCAGAGCAAGCGTTCTACATGGTTGGCTCTATCGAAGAAGCTCAAGAAAAAGCTAAAAGCATGTAATTAGGAGGGTAGTATGGCAGCTATGACTGTACATCTTGACGTAGTAAGCGCAGAGCAGAGCTTGTTCTCTGGTCTAGTTGAATCGATTCAAGTATCTGGTAGTGAAGGTGAGCTTGGTGTTAATGCCGGTCACGCCCCACTACTAACTGCCCTTAAACCTGGTATGGTACGTTTAGTTAAGCAACATGGTGAAGAAGAACTCATCTATATTGCTGGCGGTACACTAGAAGTTCAACCGAACATAGTAACCGTACTTGCTGATACAGCTGTTCGTGGTGAAGACCTAGACGAGCAAGCCGCAGAGCAAGCTAAGCGTGACGCAGAAAGCCAAATGGCTAATGCGTCAGCTGCTGAATTTGATTATCAAAAAGCAGCTATGCAACTAGCAGAAGCTATTGCACAACTTCGCGTAATTCAGCAATTACGTAAAAAGTAAGCCTATCCGGTTTTTAAAAGCCCACGTTATGTGGGCTTTTTTGTGCCTGTAATTTGGCTTTACACTTATATCGGTTAGCAAAGCTAGTTACAATAAGTGTAATTATTATGAATAGTTTGTTTATGATAGATTCAGCCATTATTTTTTATAATACGGCTGAGTATGTATACATGGAGTGACATGCGTAATCTAGTTAAGCTACTTTCATTAACTCCTCACTAAAACAACGGAAAAAGGAAATTGTTTTAATGGCTCTAACAACAGTAATTCTTGCTGCGGGTAAAGGTACTCGTATGCGCTCTGCTCTACCTAAAGTTCTGCACAACGTTGCAGGTAAACCAATGGTGCAGCATGTTATAGATAACGCAAAGGCACTTGGTGCAACCACCACTAACTTAGTTTACGGGCACGGCGGCGAACTATTACAACAACAACTTGCCGATAACGACGTAAACTGGGTACTGCAAGCAGAACAACTTGGTACTGGCCACGCAGTAGCACAAGCAAACCCTCATATTAATGATGACGACACTGTACTTGTTTTATATGGTGATGTACCTCTTACAAAGCAATCAACACTTGAGCGCTTACTAGCTGCAACACCTAAAAATGGTTTGGCGGTATTAACAGTTAATTTGGTTAACCCAAATGGCTATGGCCGTATGCTACGAGAAGATGGCAAGCTTGTAGGTATTATTGAGCAAAAAGATGCAAGCGCTGAGCAGCTACTTATCAGCGAAGTAAACACCGGCATTATGGCGGTTAACGGCAAGCTTTTAAAAACATGGTTAGGCAATCTATCTAACAATAATGCTCAGGGTGAATACTACCTTACAGATATCGTTGCTATGGCGCACAGTGAAGGTGTAGAAATCACCTCAGCACAGCCCGATCATGCAATGGAAGTTGAAGGCGCAAACAACCGCGTACAACTTGCAGGCCTAGAGCGTGCTTATCAAGCATGGCAAGCAGAAGAGTTAATGTTAAATGGTGCCACCCTAGCCGACCCTGCTCGTATTGATGTACGTGGCAATGTTAAAACAGGCGAAGACGTATTAATTGATATAAACGTTATTTTTGAAGGTAATGTAACCCTAGGCAATAACGTACAAATTGGCCCTAACTGCGTACTTAAAAACTGTACCATAGGCGATAACGTTGTAATAAAAGCGAATACCCTAATTGAAGATGCAAGCGTAGCGGCTAAATGTACGCTAGGCCCATATGCTCGCCTGCGCCCTGGTGCGGTAATGGAAGAAGACTCGCACATTGGTAATTTTGTAGAGATGAAAAAAACCCGCTTAGGTAAAGGCTCTAAAGCAAACCACTTAAGTTACTTAGGCGATGCTGAAATTGGTGAAAAAGTGAATATAGGCGCTGGTACTATTACCTGTAACTACGATGGAGTTAATAAAGCAAAAACCATTATTGGTGATAACGCCTTTATTGGTTCAAATTCATCACTTGTTGCTCCTGTAAATATTGGTACAACAGCAACTGTAGGTGCAGGCTCTGTGATCACCAGTACCGTTGAAGATGAACAACTTGCAATAGCACGTTCTAAACAGCGTAATTTAACGGGCTGGAAACGCCCGGTTAAAAAATAGCAACGATCATTACTTATTAAATAATTACAGCGAGTTTAACACTCGCTTTTTATTGCTTAAATTTTGACTATTATTTAAACTCATAGTTAACGGATTAAAAATTACACTCAAGGAAGTCTAGAGCTCATTTAACGGGTACTCGTTATTTAGCAAGCAACCCCAAACTTTTTATTATCGGTGTCGGTAAATTAGAAGCTGCAAAAGCGATGAAGAGTGGGTTTGTGCTCACTCTAGTAATTTCAGTGACATTTCATGCCACAGACTATTTCTTAAACGATCAAAAAACATGGCATGACTTAGTGGCAGGTGTTGCGGTCGACATGGCAGTAGTTGGTGCCGCTATTGCTACAAGCTCAGCTATAATCGCCATGGGTGGGACTTTAATTGCAGGTATTGCTATAGCTCCTTTAATTATCGTTGTATCCGTAGGATTTCTATTTGCTTGGTTTTTTTCAGATACTACAGCATACGTGGATTATGTTATTAAAAGCCTTCGAATCGCTGAAAAAAATATTATAGATAAAAAAATTATAATTAATAATCAAATACAGCAATTAGAGGACTCTTAAAAAGAAAGCCCTGTTGATTTTATGAAGAGATTTTTTTCCATACCTATTTTTAATGAGGCTCCTCGCAAGTGAAGTTCTTAATTTGGAAAGAATTAGAGCCCCAATACGAAGAGGCTCGCAAGAATGAAGTTTTTTCTAAAATTCTATTGTTGTTGATTATTTTAGTAATTATTTACCTGATTGGTATTAATTTTTATTATGAATATAAATTACTTTTTATGAGTAGTGAAGACCCGTTTTATTTTAAAGAAAGCAGTGGCAAAGTTTTGCTAATATCCTTAATTCCATTTTGGTTTTATTTTGCTATGGCAGCAATTCAATTTTTGTTTAAATTTAGTTTTAAGTTATCTATAAAACGAGCCATTCAAAGCGGTATTTACTCTTGTTTATTTTTGGCTATTGGAATTATACCATTTAATGCCTATATAGAATCAAGCATAGAAAAGCGTGGCTATAGTTTTTGTAGTTGGTATACAGCACCTTCATTCCGTGCTCCTGATGTATGGTTAAAAAACGATGAGTTATGCTTACAAGATGGCTCTGTCATAATCAGTGATATAGTCGATTGGTTTGAGAAGAAAAATCAGCAAGGTATTGAGCCTTCTGTTAATGAGCTAAAAGAGTTTATAAAAGAAACTCGAAAAAGGCGTAATGAGAATATAAATAGCTTTTAGCTACAAAGATGATTTCATGGGTAATAAGCTACTCCTTAGCTGCAAGCGAGTTTAACACTCGCTTTTTTATTGCCGAAAGCTAATCAAAATAAAAGTGCCATAGCTTTGTCATACCTGTGTGTTGTTATTTTGTTCAATACCACACTAAGGAAAATAACAATGTTAAAAAGGTCACTTATAGCACTTTCACTCATATCAATATTAACGGGTTGCTCACTAGATGGAGATGACGGCCAAGACGGCACGCAAGGTATCCAAGGGGAACAAGGTACAGCGGGTCAAAATGGTACTAACGGTACTAACGGTACTAACGGCACTAATGCAAACTCTGCGTTAAATATAAGTTTAGTAGGCCGCGCTGTACTTAATGCCCAGAGCCCCGAAGGTGCAGCCGAAATAGTCGCATATCAAGCATCTAAAAAGTGGATTTACGCCATTAACAGCTCTGGTGATGAAGCCGTTGTTAATATTATACCCGCCGACACCTTTGATACGGCGGCCCTTGTTCAAGATAACGAAGGGATAGTGAATGCAACTAACCTAACATCAACTAGTACCCTTACCTTAAACGACAACACCCCAGGCGATGCAAACAGCATAGCAATAGATGAAAACAACCAAATGCTAGCTGTGGCTATGGCTGCTAAAAATGTGGGCGAAGCGGGTCAAATTGCATTTTACGACATAAGTGGCGATACACCCGCCTTCATAAAAAATGTACCAGCAGGCTTTTTACCAGACATGGTGACTTTTAATCAAGACGGTACAAAAGTAGTTGTAGCCAATGAAGGTGAACCTAATGGCGATTACAGTATCGACCCAGAAGGCTCTGTAAGCATAATTAATATAGTAGAAGGTGTAGTAGCTGATACGGCAACTAATATTGACTTTACTACTTACAATAGTCAGCAAGCTGAACTTGAGTCTGATGGATTTGTGTTTGCTAACCCTACAGGGCGCACTATTAACGGAAATGTAATAAATACGACAGTAGCTATGGATTTAGAGCCTGAGTACGTCAGCATTTCTAAAGATAACAACTATGCCTACGTATCAATTCAAGAAAATAACGGTCTCGCTATTATTAACCTAGAAGATAATAGCGTAGAGCTAAAAGCGCTAGGCTTTAAAGACTGGTCAGATTTACAAATAGATGCATCAGATAAAGACGGCGGTGTTAATTTTAAATCGTACCCAGGGCTTTATGGTATGTATCAGCCAGATACAATTTCAAGCTTTAGCTGGAAAGGCGCAAACTTTATAGTATCGGCAAATGAAGGTGATGCACGCGAGTACTTCTTTGATGTAACAGATGAAGCAGACTGCACAGCAAAGGGCGGCCTAGATTACGATGAAGATGATGGCTGTCCTGCCTATATAGATGAAAGCCGCGTTGAAGATTTAACGCTTGCAGCTAATTTTGACTACTTAAATAACGACGATGACGATATAGGCCGCTTGAAGGTAAGCACTGTAAAAGGTGATACGAATGACGACGGTCAATACGAATCGCTTTATGCCTATGGTGCACGCTCATTTACTATTTGGGACAGTAATGGGCTGGTGGTATTTGACTCAGGCGATGACATAGGTCGTATTACCGCATCGGTTCATGGTGAAGCCTTTAATAACAATGAAGATGAAAACGAAGGTGACACACGCTCAGATGATAAAGGCGCAGAACCCGAAGCGCTAACAATAGGTACGATAGACGAACGCACTTTTGCCTTTATAGGTCTTGAGCGCATGGGCGGGATTATGGTTTACGATATTACCAACCCTTACGATGTGCAATTTGAAGATTACTTTTATAACCGTGGTGTAATAGAAGGGGCAGATATAACCGGCGACCTTGCACCCGAAGGCATGGTGTTTGTAACTGCCGAACAAAGTGCGACAGGCGAGCCACTGCTTATAATCGGTAATGAGATCTCAGGTTCTATAGCTGTATGGCAAATTGCAGCAAATTAAAACCAACAAAGCAGTACAGCGATTACTAAATGTACTGCTTTTTCTAACGCGCAAATATTAGCTGTAAAATAGCGACTTAACATGCGTGTTTTTTAATCTAAAATCAGCCCGTAGGCCTTTATTTGTATGCGTTTCATACTAAATTCATTTATTTGTCAAAAAGCTGAAATAAAACATTGACCCCCGCTCGAATCTCCCTATAATGCGACCCCACTGAGACGGGAAACGCTGAAGCATAGCAAGGCACAACGGCTTAGAGAGTTAAGTGAAACTTCGGTTTTAAATCTTCTAAAAAGAAAGTTTAAAATTAAGTGTTGACTCGAAAAATAAAGGATGTATTATACGCATCCCTAGCGGCAAGGTCGCAACGTTCTTTAACAATATAAAACAATCATCTGTGTGGGCACTCGTACAGATTGAGTTCTAACAGCCAAGCTACTTAGGTAGTGAGGCAAACAAATTTAGAGTCTCAATTGAAACTGAGTGACC